>Ga0134097_1000067_pt1 | contig 121250 bp, 114 predicted proteins | sample 8_3taG_FD_94450 | JGI IMG/M metagenome (GOLD analysis project Ga0134097, IMG submission 94450) | Switchgrass degrading microbial communities from high solid loading bioreactors in New Hampshire, USA - 8_30_10_142_A2 metaG | ecosystem: Engineered > Bioreactor > Semi-continuous > Anaerobic >... | reverse complement strand
GTGTCAATAGGAACGTGGAATAAATGCGGTAAATTTTGTACAAACATTATTGCAGTTGTTTTGTATAGAAAAAAAGTTGCCAACGATTACTTGACAGAAACCATTTGACATTTGCACTTGAAAAAAGTTCAAAGATAGAGTATATTATATTTAACTGTAAAAAGATGAATTATTCAACAAAAAAGCATAAATGTAAATGTGTATAATATTTTTTTTGGTATTTTGATATGCAAGTTCATTTATGCAGACTTGCATGTATAAGTTAGGGAGGCATGTGATGTATAGAATTGTAAGAAAAGAGGTCCTGAATCCTCAGGTAAAGCTAATGGAGGTAGATGCTCCGGCAATTGCAAGAAAAGCGAAGCCGGGACAGTTTATTATTCTTAGAGTTCATGAAGGTGGAGAGAGAATTCCGCTTACAATTGCCGATTACGACAGAGAAAAGGGAACAGTGACAATTATTTTTCAGGAAGTTGGAAAGACAACCAAGCTTCTTGGTGAATTAAACCAGGGGGACAGTATTCTTGATTTTGTTGGTCCTTTGGGAATGCCTTCCCATTTGGAAGGGTTAAAAAAAGTGGCAGTTATTGGAGGGGGCCTTGGGACTGCTATTGCATATCCTCAAGCAAAGGAGTTGCATAACCTGGGAGCTGAAGTCCACTCTATTGCCGGTTTCAGAAACAAGGACCTTATTATATTGGAGAATGAATTAAAAGCCGTGAGTGACAGGGTAATTATAACAACCGATGACGGTTCTAATGGCAACAAAGGTTTTGTAACCGATGCACTTAAGAGCCTTATCGAAGAAGGCAATCAATACGACTTGGTAATTGCCATAGGCCCGTTGATTATGATGAGGGTAGTCTGTGACCTGACAAAACAGTATGGAATAAAAACCATCGTAAGCATGAATCCGGTTATGATTGACGGAACGGGCATGTGTGGAGGTTGCCGTGTTACTGTCGGTGGTGAAATAAAGTTTGCTTGCGTCGATGGCCCGGATTTTGACGGGCATCTGATAGACTTTGATGAAGCAATGAGAAGACAAGCAATGTATAAGGACAAGGAAAGGCAATCCTTGGAGGAACACCAATGCAGATTAGGGGGTGCAGCCAATGCCTAATATGTCACTTAAAAAAGTACCAATGCCGGAGCAGGACCCTAATCTGAGAAATAAGAATTTTCTTGAAGTAGCTTTGGGATATACTGAAGAAATGGCAAAGGAAGAAGCGCAGAGATGTCTTCAATGCAAGCACAGACCGTGTGTGAGCGGATGCCCTGTTAATGTAAAGATTCCTGATTTTATTAAGCTGGTTGCCGAGGGAGATTTTGAAGGTGCCTATCGGAAGATAAAGGAAACAAATGCACTTCCCGCAATATGCGGAAGAGTATGTCCTCAGGAAAACCAATGCGAGAAGTTTTGCGTTAGGGCCAAAAAGGGTGAGGCGGTCGGAATAGGAAGACTGGAAAGGTTTGTTGCCGACTGGCACATGCAAAATATAAAAGAGACCGTGGAGAAGCCCCAGTCCAATGGAAAAAGGGTAGCCATTATCGGAGCAGGACCTGCAGGCTTGACCTGTGCAGGAGACCTTGCGAAGTTGGGATATGAAGTTACTGCTTTTGAGGCATTTCATACACCGGGCGGAGTGTTGATGTATGGAATACCGGAATTCCGTTTGCCTAAAGCAATCGTGCAAAAAGAAATTGATTCCTTAAAGGAACTGGGTGTTGAAATAAAAACCAATATGGTTATAGGAAAGATATATTCTATTGATGAATTAATGGAAGAAGGCTATGAAGCAATTTTCATAGGTTCAGGTGCAGGCCTTCCAAATTTCATGAATATTCCGGGAGAGAATCTGAACGGAGTATATTCTGCCAATGAATTTTTAACAAGAATTAATTTAATGAAGGCTTACAAATTCCCTGAATATGACACACCGGTCCGCATAGGCAGGAAGGTTGCAGTAATAGGCGGAGGGAACGTGGCAATGGATGCTGCACGCAGTGCCAAGAGGCTGGGAGCAGATGAAGTGTATATTATTTACAGACGTTCTGAGGAAGAAATGCCTGCAAGGCTGGAAGAAGTTCATCATGCGAAAGAAGAAGGTATACAGTTTAAGATGCTTACGAATCCAACAGCCATATTGGGTACGGAGGACGGATGGGTAAGAGCCATCAAATGTGTAAAAATGGAATTGGGAGAGCCGGATTCTTCAGGAAGAAGAAGGCCCATTGTTAAGGAAGGCTCGGAACATGAGATGGAAGTAGAAACAGTGATAGTTGCAATCGGACAATCACCCAACCCTTTAATAAAATCCACTACAGAAGGACTGCAGACTCATAAATGGGGAGGAATAATCGTAGAAGAAGAGACAGGAGCCACAAGCAAGGAAGGTGTATATGCCGGCGGCGATGCAGTAACAGGAGCTGCAACTGTAATACTTGCGATGGGAGCAGGTAAAACCGCTGCCAAATCCATTCATGAGTATCTGCAAAATAAGTAAGGGTTTTCAGCATAAGCAGGATTTACCATCCTGCTTTTAATTTTGCGATAATTGAAAGATTGCAAGAGATAAAATTTTTGTTGCAGTGAAAGCATTGGTTCATACAATATGATAAAATGCCAGCTATTCTATTACAACGCTTTCGACAGTTCCATGATTGGATGTCTTATTTTTTTAACGGCTATTATGAAATTTATACAAATTAATGTTGCATAATTTTTTATAATAAATTATAATTATTACTGTATTGCCGACATGGATGTCATTTTGTTTTTAATTTTGACGAATCTATTATGGCAGGAGTGGATAAGCTCTAAAGCCATGAAGTAATAAATTATTTAAGGGGGCAAATTGCATGTCAATAAAAAATGCTTATTTGGCAAATGTAATGGAAACTGTAATTAAAAGAAATCCGGCAGAGCCCGAATTTCACCAGGCAGTAAGGGAAGTATTGGAATCTCTGGAGCCTGTAATTGAAAGACATCCTGAATTTGTGGAAGCCGGTATCATTGAAAGAATTGTTGAGCCGGAAAGATTCATTATGTTCAGAGTACCTTGGGTTGATGATAATGGAAAGGTTCAGGTAAACAGAGGTTTTAGAGTTCAGTTTAACAGCGCAATCGGACCATATAAAGGTGGACTGAGATTCCATCCTTCAGTCTATTCAGGTATCATTAAGTTCCTTGGTTTTGAACAGATTTTTAAAAATTCATTAACTGGTCTGCCTATTGGCGGAGGAAAAGGCGGAAGTGACTTTGACCCTAAGGGTAAATCGGACAGAGAGGTTATGGCTTTCTGCCAAAGCTTTATGACTGAGCTTCAAAGACATATTGGTGCTGACACTGACGTTCCTGCAGGAGATATCGGAGTAGGAGCTCGTGAAATAGGATATATGTATGGCCAATACAAAAGACTTAGAAATGAATTTACCGGTGTACTTACAGGTAAGGGCTTGACTTATGGAGGAAGTCTGGGAAGAAAAGAAGCTACCGGATATGGTTTGTGTTATTTCACAGAGGAAATGCTTAATGCGGCAGGAAGTTCATTTAAAGGAAAAACCGTAGTAATATCAGGTTCGGGTAATGTAGCGATTTATGCTGCTGAAAAAGCTACGCAGTTAGGCGGAAAAGTCGTAGCATTAAGCGATTCAAACGGATATATATATGATTCTAACGGAGTAGATCTTGCTGCCGTTAAGCAAATAAAAGAAGTAGAAAGAAAGAGAATCAAAGAATATGTAAATATTCATCCGCATGCGGAATACCATGAAGGTTGTTCAGGAATCTGGAATATTAAATGTGATATTGCACTTCCTTGTGCTACTCAGAATGAGATTGATGAACAATCAGCAAAAGCTTTGGTGGCAAATGGATGTATGGCTGTTGCAGAAGGTGCTAACATGCCTTCGACTCCTGAAGCCATAGAGGTATTCCTGAAAAACGGAATTCTCTTTGGACCTGCGAAGGCTGCAAACGCAGGAGGAGTTGCAACTTCTGCTCTTGAAATGAGTCAGAACAGCATGAGATATTCATGGTCTTTTGAAGAAGTGGATGCAAAACTGAAAGATATTATGGTAAATATTTATAGAAACATAAGTGCTGCAGCTAAAGAATACGGCTGTGAAGGCAATCTGGTTGCAGGTGCTAACATTGCCGGATTTATGAAGGTTGCAGATGCAATGTATGCTCACGGTGTAGTTTAATATTTATTTATTGTATGATACAAGGGCACCTTATTGGGTGCCCTTCTCGTCTTTCAAATTTTAACTAATTCGTTCAATTTCAAAAAAATCAAAATCAATGTTTTCCATAAATGAATCTGTACGGAAGACTGTTCTGCCGTAAGCTGCGTAATCTTTTTTATTTAAAGGAAACCACAAAGGTTTCTGTATATCAAATTTTTTGCAAATTTCATCAATACATATGTCCAGCATTTCAGCTTCTGAGAAACCGGTTTCTTCAATTTCTGCGGTATATTGATTGACAATCTTGTTGTTTTTGATAATTTTTCCCCATAACCTAAACATATTTTCACCCTTTAAATATTTTTTTATTTAATACTATAACAGTAAAATGGCATTTTGAAAACTATTTTTCCTTAAAAGAATTTATTAGAAAATATACTAAATATATTGACAGTATCTTCTAGTGTGATACAATATGTAGTGTAATAGCTAAAACATCATACAAAATATGGTAAAAGGAGTGTCTCATGTGAAATTAACGGATAATGCCATAAAAGTGCTGGAAAAAAGATATCTTGCCAAGGATGAGAACGGGCACTTGCTTGAAACACCAGAAGATATGTTCAGAAGAGTTGCCAGAACTGTTGCTCAGGCAGACAAAATATATGATAAGGATGCGGATACGGAGAAAACAGAACAGGAATTTTTTGATATGATGTCCAATCTGGAATTTTTGCCGAACTCTCCAACATTAATGAATGCAGGAAGACCACTCGGACAGTTAAGCGCATGCTTTGTACTTCCGATCGAAGATACCATGGAAGGGATATTTGAAACCATCAAACAGGCGGCAATGATACATAAAAGCGGCGGCGGAACGGGCTTTAGCTTTTCAAGGATAAGACCAAAAGGCTCTACCGTTAATTCAACCGGTGGAGTCGCAAGCGGGCCCATAAGCTTTATGAAGGTATATAATGCTGCTACGGAAGCAGTTAAGCAGGGAGGAACCAGGCGCGGAGCAAATATGGGGATTCTCCGCGTTGATCATCCGGATATTCTTGAATTTATAACCTGCAAGCAGGATAATAAGGAAATTACAAATTTTAATATCAGTGTTGGGTTAACGGAAGAATTTATGTTGGCTGTTGAACAAAACAGGGATTATGACCTTGTAGATCCTCATACTAAAAAAGTGGTTAACAAACTCAATGCAAGAGAGGTATTCAATAAGATCGTTGATGCAGCATGGAGCAATGGAGAACCGGGTATTATTTTCCTTGACCGCCTGAATAAAGATAATGTGGTGCCGGAAGTGGGAGAAATTGAAAGTACGAATCCCTGTTTTCATCCTGATACACTTATTACTACAGCAGAAGGCTTAATTTCAATAAAAGAACTCTATGATAAATACCAAAACGAAGAATTTGAAATAGTAGTTGATAATCGTACAAATGGAGAAAAAGTTATTAAAAATAAAAGATATTATTATGTGAATGGGGTAGCTAAGAAAAAAGCAAAAGTGTTTAAAACAGGAGAAAAGAAAACACTTAAAATTGTATTAAAAAACGGACAAGAAATAAAGGTTACTCCAGAACATAAAATATTAACTACAAATGGTTGGAAAGAAGCATGTAATTTATCAAGAAATGATTATATATTAGTGCAATCAGGTGAAGGTTGGTTTCCAGAAACAGATGATATTGGAAAAGAAATGGGTTTGTTTTTGGGTTGGGTTACAGGTGATGGTTGGCTAACATCTGATGGCGATGTTGTGGGATTAGTTTTTGCAGAAGATGAGTATTATTTATGTGAAAAGTTCAATGATATTGCTAATATGCATGGTGGCGGTGAACGAAAAGCGAATCAAAGAGAAAATGGAACTTGGCAGCTTATGTTCAAAAGAAAAGACTTTGTTTCAAAAATAATAAATTATGGTATGAGACCTGTCAAAGCACCGTTTAAAAGCGTGCCGAAAGCCATTTTTACATCTTCAAAAGAAACTGTTATTTCATATATTAACGGATTATTTAGTGCAGATGGAACAGTTAATTATATCGATGAGAATCATAGAGATATACGACTAAGTTCTGCTTCTGAGCAGTTATTGAAGGATGTACAATTAATACTATTGAACTTAGGAATATATAGTTGTATTTATAAGAGAGACACAAAAAAGCAAAACAAGTTTACATATATTGATGTTGATGGAAATGAAAGAATTTATGAGGGAGAAGAGTATTTTGAGCTTATAATAACCGGAGATGATGTATATCGATTTGCAAATAGTGTTGGTGATTTAATTCATAACCAGAAAAATGAAAAGCTAAAGTTAATTTCGAGATTATCAAGGAAAAAGACTAAGTATATTTCTAAAGTATTATCTATCGAGGAGTCGGAGTTCGTTGAAGTATTTGATATAAGTGAACCGGAAACTAATTCGCTTATTGCACAAGGTATGGTTGTCCATAACTGTGGCGAGCAACCTTTACTTCCCTATGAGTCATGCAATTTAGGCTCAATTAACCTTTATCAGATGACCAAAGAGGATAACGGCAGGACTGTGATTGATTATGATAAGCTTGAAAGAACGGTTAAAAAAGCGGTTCACTTCCTGGATAATGTGATTGATGTGAACAAATATCCATTGGAAAAAATAGCTGAAATGACAAAATCAACAAGGAAAATCGGTTTAGGTGTAATGGGTTTTGCTGATCTATTGTTTAAGTTGGGCATACCGTATAATTCACAAAGCGGTGTTAACATTGCAGAAGAAATCATGAGCTTTATCAGTGAAAAGGGAAGAGAGAAGAGTATTGAATTGGCACAGCAGAGAGGAACCTTCCCGTTGTATGATAGAAGCACTTATAAGGCAAAAGGGATAAAGGTTCGAAATGCAACAGTTACGACTATAGCACCTACAGGAACGCTAAGTATTATTGCAGGAGTTTCCAGTGGAGTAGAACCTGTGTTTGCATTGTCTTATATTAGGAATGTAATGGATAATACAGAGCTTGTAGAGGTCAATCCGGTATTCAGCAAGGTTGCCAGACAAGAAGGATTTTATTCCGAGCGATTAATGAAGGAAATAGCTCTTACAGGGAATATTCATGATATTGTTGAGATTCCGAAGCATATTAAGGAAGTGTTTGTAACGGCACATGAGGTTTCTCCTGAATGGCATATTAAAATGCAGGCAGCATTTCAGAAATACACCGATAATGCGGTATCGAAAACAGTGAATTTCAGAAATGAAGCAACACGTGAAGAAGTAGCCGAAGTATTCCGGCTGGCATATAAGCTTGGCTGTAAAGGAGTTACCATTTATCGCGACGGAAGTCGTGAAATGCAGGTATTGAATATTGGTTCTGTAAAAGGCAAGGAGAACAGCGACAAGATCAGTGAAAATACCGGTGTATATAAAGTTGCTCCAAGACCGAGGCCGGATATAACAACCGGTTTTACTGAGAAAGTAAAAATTGGATGTGGAAATTTATATATCACAGTAAACTATGATGAACAAGGAATCTGTGAGGTATTTACCAATACCGGAAGAGCGGGAGGTTGTCCGTCACAGTCAGAAGCGACCAGCCGGTTGGTATCCATTGCACTTCGTTCAGGTATGGATGTGAAGGCAATCATTGAACAGCTGAAGGGTATACGCTGTCCGTCGACCATTAAGCAGCCGGGGCTGAAAGTTGTATCCTGTCCGGATGCCATAGCACGTGTTATCGAGAAGGTAGCGAAGTTTCAAAACGGCAACGGGATCAAAAACAGTAAAGTAATTTATGAAGACGAAATTACGGCAAGCTGTTCTTCCGACTGCACCGCATGTAGTATGTCAGAATTCTGTAATAACCCTGATAAAAAACCTGCAGATAATACAAAATACTGCCCGGACTGCGGTGAGGTTGTCGAACATGAGGGCGGCTGCATAACATGCAGGAATTGCGGCTATTCAAAATGCGGATAAACTTCTTTTCAAAATCACCTTCTGTATAGTCAGGCAGGAGGTGTTTTTTCATTTCTATTATAAGCTATTGTCAGTAACCCTCCACTGGTAATTATCATAAAATATATAAACGAATAAATTATGCAAATTAAACGTTGCTGGTTAAGAAAATAATAAGTTAAGGAGGGGGACCTTAATGCTGACAGGGGAGGAATATGTACGTTTGTCCCTGGAACTTAATCTTTTTTTTGGGCGTATTGCAAAGGAACATTCAATTTTTATGGAGAGCAGTTTTACCTCAAAGGATAAAAGACTGGCGGAGGAGGCGGATCATTTTAAAATTCAGTTTGAAATGTTGCTTGCTGAAGCCATATCGCTTGCAAATGGTATCATAAATCCTGAAGTAATTGCTTCTGGAGAGTTGTTTACAGCATTTACACTGGATGCAGAGCGAATATCTCAGTATTATACAGGAATATCAATCAATACGAATTTGACACAAGCGGAAGCCGGTTTGTCAGGAAATATGGGATTTGCAATTTGTCCGGTAATTGAACAAAGAGTATTTATGCTAAACCAGAAAGCTATAGGATTAGCCAATGCATTAGTGCAATTTAAAACAAGAGTACTGAATAGTGTTCTTTCCTGTAAATTGTTTACAACAAATTATCCGCTGCTTCTTGATCATATTATCAGAGAAGCCCAATTATACTTGAGAATGCTGATGAAATTGCAAAATCGAGAAGCAATTCTTACCAAAGAAAGTCTGACGGAACAGGAAGTTTTTTGGAACAAAATTATGGCAGAGCATTCAAAATTTATCAGAGGTTTGCTTGACCCTACAGAAGTACAGTTAATCAGCACGGCCAACAACTTTGGAAATGAATTTGATGAATTGACCATGAAGGCTATTGAGGCACACAGACAGGCTCTTGATTCTGTGGAAGTTACCAACCAAAGCCTGAAAGCAACGGGTGATTTGAGGGATTTTAAAGCAACAGGTACCAAAGGACTTATTGACTGTTCTATCAAGGCAATAGCATACCCGCTTCTTGGAGACCATGTGCTGCGTGAAGCAAATCATTATATCAGAATACTGAAAAGTGCAATAACGAATAAAAAATTGCCGGTTTCTTAAAACCGGCTTAATTAATATTTTGCTTTCCTATATTTAAGGCAGGATTTTATGAAGCAATCCCGAATATATTAATACAAATAGCTTTATGTGAAAATTAGGGGGTCATATGGAATTATTAATTTTGTCACTTGCAGTGTTGGTGTGTTTGTTTATTTCCATTGTGAATTTTAATTACCAGAAAGAGAAGTATAGGTATTCAACCGACAACGAATTAAGAAACCTTCATTTTTTTGAAAAGCCTTCAACATGGCGTATGTGTGTAATAATATCCGCCGCAGCTTTAATAATTACAATCTTTGTATGTGTGCATCATATTATGACCGGATATTCCAATATGATGGAACAAAGAGATAACATCGAACAATATCAGGATGATATCTTAATCGATGAAATCATTCAAATCGAATAAACAAATATTACAAATAAATATAGAACATGTAATTGTAATATAATGTATATTATGGTATAATTATGGACAACTATATTACTGATGTAAATGGAGGGATTGCTATGTATGAAGACTATGATCAACATGGTGTTACATTGGGGAGTGAAGGGGTCAACAGTTATATTTCCAAGGTTTTCGGTTGTATGTTTATAGGTTTGCTTGTTACCGCATTATCAGCTTTTTGTGTACTAAATTCCGGAGCATTGTTGGTAATGATTTTTACCAATAGGATTTTGTTTTTTGGATTGTTAATTGGAGAGTTTGTGTTGGTAGCTTATCTTTCAGGCAGAGTCACAAAAATGAGCTATACATCAGCTATTTTAATGTTTGCTTTATATTCGGTTATAAACGGAATTACAGTATCCATAGTATTTTTTGCTTATACATTGGATTCAATTTCATATACATTTGTTATTGCTGCATTAACATTTGGAATTATGAGTGTTTATGGAGCCGTTACAAAAACAGATTTAACATCTGCCGGAAATATTCTTTGCATGGCATTGTTGGGATTGATTGTTTTATCCGTTGTTAATTGGTTTGTAAACAGTTCTGCCGTTCAATGGGTGGTATCATTGGTCGGTTTATTTGTATTTCTTGGCCTTACGGCATACGATACCCAAAAGCTGAAATCATATTATTATGCAGCAGGCGATGATATTGAACTGAGAAATAAGCTTGCCATTTCGGGTGCTCTAAGCCTGTATCTGGATTTTATTAATCTGTTCCTGAAGTTGTTAAGATTATTTGGAAAGAGAAAATAAGATGATATCACTTGCCAAGGGATACACCTTCCGATAAAATGATTTGGGAGGTGTTTTATTTTTTTATTATTGATCACTATGCAGATAGTTTTATGTTATTACAGAAATTAAAAAAAGGAGAAATTTTTGCTGATGTATACCTATAAACATACACTTCACGCCTGTTATTTTGGATATATTACACAGGCAGTCGTAAATAATCTTGCACCACTATTTTTTGTGATTTTTATGGATGAATTTGGAATTTCTTTTGAAATGATAGGGAGACTTACTCTTATTAATTTTGGGACGCAGATTGCCGTTGATTTTCTAACTCTCAAATTTGCGGATAGAATAGGTTATCGCAAAACACTTGCAGCTGCACATGTTTTTTGCGCTGTAGGTTTGATAAGTCTTGGGCTATTACCCATGCTGCTTTCATCACCCTATATTGGATTGCTGATGGCCGTAATTTCTTATGCAATAGGCGGCGGAATCATTGAAGTGCTGGTCAGCCCTGTTGTTGATTCATTGCCTGGTGAAGAAAAGGATTCGGCCATGAGCTTGCTGCATTCCTTTTATTGCTGGGGACAAATGGGCGTTGTGCTTATCACAACAATAATAATAAAAATATTCGGCAGTAATATCTGGTTTATAATCCCTGTTTTATGGGCTATAATTCCCATATATAACCTATTTAAATTTTTAAAGGTACCGCTAATGCCTCCCGTTTCGGAAGAAGAAAAAATCTCTCTCAGGGATTTGCTTAAGTCAAGAGGCTTCATTATTGCATTGATATTAATGATGTGCGCAGGTGCCGGTGAATCGACAATGGCTCAATGGTCTTCTTTGTTTGCGGAAAAAGGCTTGCAGGTTTCAAAGTTTACAGGCGATTTATTGGGCCCTTGCCTATTTGCAGTTTTTATGGGAGCAGGACGTACTATTTATGGAATATGGGGAAGTAAAATCAATCTGAAGGCTGCCTTAATAGCAAGCGGAGTATTATGTATTGTTTGTTACTGCATTACGGTATTTACCCAGATTCCGATTATAGCGCTATTAGGCTGTGCGTTATGTGGTTTGTCGGTCAGTCTTATGTGGCCGGGTACCTTCAGCTTAACTGCAGAAGCATATCCCAAAGGTGGAACTGCTATGTTTGGAATTCTTTCCGTATTTGGTGATATAGGTTGCTCTATTGGTCCATGGCTTGCCGGATATGTCTCAGATATGGTTCAGAAATCCGGTAAATTTGCAGACTATAGGATGACTTATGGATTAAGTATAGAACAAATAGGTATCAAGACGGGCCTTTTTGTTGCGATGATATTTCCTGTTATATTTTTATTGGGAGTTATTATGCAGAAGAAGTATTCTTATTTTTTATTTACGGACAGGAGTAATGAACGATGAAAAAGAATATTGTTTTAATAGGTATGCCGGGAAGTGGAAAGAGTACTATTGGTGTGCTGCTTGCCAAAGCATTGGGCATGCCTTTTATCGATACGGATTTGATTATTCAGCAGAAAAATGGAAAGCTGCTTCAGGAAATTATTGATTCCGAAGGATTGGAAAGATTTCTTGAAATTGAAGAACAGGTTGTACTTGACCTTGATGTGGAGGAATATGTAATAGCAACCGGTGGCAGTGTCATTTATAAGGAAAAGGGTATGCAGTCCTTAAAGCGAAACGGTCTTATGGTATATCTTGAGCTTGAATATGCGGAAATAGAGAGCAGAATCAAAAACATGAAGACCAGAGGCATTGCAATGCAGAAGGGATATACATTGTTAAGATTATATAATGAACGGATACCGTTATATAAAAAATATGCCGATATTGTAGTAAACTGCTCAGGCAAGGGAATTGAAGAAACCGTTGAAGCGATTGTGAATGCTTTGCATAAATAAAATACATAATGTAACCAATGCTTCATTATGCTCATATCATAATATGAGGGTTAATATAAACAATTGTAAATGGGACATATGAGTGACAGGAGGCATTGGTTATGATTGACGATTCTTTGGTTGCAAAGTTTCCGGTTGTAATTGCCGAGCCGGAAATACAAATAGATATGGAATATACTATTAAACTGGAAGAATTTGCACTGGAGATTATGAGAATAGAGAGAAATGTATTCTTAACCCAGTGTAAGTTGTTTGTTGTTGATTCGCAGAAGAAAGGAAAGCTGTTTATAAGCGGTTTTGTGAAGGAAGATATTGAATATGCTTCCGTTGACGGTGACGAATCTATAAAGAAAAAAATGCTGGGAGGATATGTTCGATATCTTACCGTTAAGATACCATTTAAGTGCGCAAAGGAGATTTATTATAATACTCCGCCTGTTTTCAATAATATGAAAGATACTTCTGAAATAGATGTTTATACAGGCAATCAAAAATCAGAGGAGCATAATACTTGTAAGAGCGGACAACAAAGCTTTGAATTTATCACGGAAAGAGTATTTTGTGAATTAGCTGAAGCCAAATTTTACGAAGCCCATGTACACTGCGCTTCGATTTCAATTAGCTGTGAATTACCAAGTGAAAGGATATTTGACAGTTTTACTGAAAAGGTAGTTTTATTTGTGAAAATTAAGCTTTTACAAAATCAGCAGGTACATATATCGTCTTCGAATTTGAATGAACATAAAGACAACAAAGTAATGATCGGAAAGGATGGAGGTATCATAAACAAAGGAAAGCTCTACAAGAAACAAATATGCTGAATAAGCTGAAAAAGTACTTATATATTAAATGTCGCATTTTTGAAAAAATTCCATAAAATATAGTTTCTGTTGTAACATATTATGTTAATACCGCATATGATTTTATTAGGGTAACATACATTTATATATCAACCCTAATAAATTTGTATGGAGGTATCATATGGGAGAGAATTATTTAGATTGTGTACAACATGAAGCAATTGTAAAAGAGGCTGTCACACTTCACGAATGCAGTAATGAACCCATTCCGCCAATTGGGAAGAAAGGCCCGTTAGTAGCCAAAATTCCTGTTGTTATTGCACAACCTGTAGTACAAATAGATTTGGAATCAGTAATTGATTTGGGACAGCCTGCACTAGAGATAAAGAGAATTAAGAAGAACGTATTTTTAACTCAGTGCAAGCTGATTGAAACCGATTCACCGGATTCAGGCAAGTTATTCTTAAGCGGATTTGTCAGAAAGAATGTAGAATATGCCACAGTTAACAACAATTATGGAATAGAAAACGGAGCAATTACCGGAGATATTCGTCATGCAACATTCAATGTACCTTTCCGCTGTGTTACAAAAGTGAAATATATTAATAAGCCTGTAACATGCAAGAGCGGTTTTTCAAGTGAAGTACAAGTATTAACCGATAAGCTTGAAGGCTGTGATGCATGTGCTGAAAATATCATAGGACGTAATCCGTGTATTCAGGAATTCCAGAACTATGAATGCTTCACCGAAAAGGTATACTGTGAATTGGAAGAAGTTAAGATTTTTGAAGAAGATATACACAAGAATCCCAATTCACTTGGCTGCGAATTCCCTGCTGAGAATCTTTTTGAAAGCTTCGTAGAAAAAACGGTGCTTTTAATTAAGCTTAAGGTATTGCAAAAGCAGCAGGTTTATATACCTGAACCGTATGAAGATAAGAAAAAAGAGTTTTGCAAATTTGAAGATAATAGATGGAGCTGGCGTTGCAAACCTATAAAAAGTGTCGGTGTTAACTCGGTTATTCGCACCAAAAAGAAGAAATAAGCATTTGTTTATGGAATAAATGCAGCCAATATAGGAGCGGGCAATTTTGCCCGCTCAAATATTGTGTTAGGTACTCAGGAAGACTTGTTAAAGAAACCAAATATTTTTTTGGATGATTTGCTTTTTAACAGGGCTTGTTCAGCATTGTTTTGCGAAATGAACTGATAGATCAGCTGTGCAAATTCCTTATTCTGAGTTTTTATATCCGTTAATACGGATAGTATTTCATTGTTATTCAACTGATTTTTTAATTCCAATATCATATTTTCCAATTTTTCATTTTCCGATTTTAGTTCATGATACAGCTTAAGAGATAATTCATTCTGGTCTGGTACTGGGTCGGACTTTTTCTGTTTGTCCTGAGTATTTTCCAGTTGCATATTTTCATTTATACTATCTTCAAAAGCTCTTTCTTCTTGCGGTGGTTCAATATCATTTGTTTGAGAAGGGATTTCATTGAAGTATTCACAGGTGTATGGCTTAGGCAGAATCAGATTGACATAGTCTTCACATATTCCATATAGCAGGTTTCCGTTAAAGCTGTCGATTTCCATATTACAGTTGTTTATATATTGGACCAATACAGGCGTGGATTTGCCTGAATAATGTATGTTGCTTATGGGACCATGGGACAATCCGGATATGTCCATTTCGCAGCCGAAAAATTCACTATCCATTTTCCATAATACCCATATTCGCTGTTCGATTTCAAAAATAACAGGCTGGCCATACATTTCATTGGAAGAATCAATAGGAACCACCCTGACATACTGGGGCTTGTTATTGTTTAATACTTTAGTATTTACTCTTTTATACAGAATCTTGTAATGGTTGTTTCCTATATTGCTTGCCGTAGTCCAAACCAAATGCAATTGATTTTTGTTGTCGCAAAAGACGTAATAATAGGGTATTGCCTCAGGAATACTGATAACTTTTTCCGGGGTACTCCACAATGAAAATTGTGAATGAAATTTTCTATAATAGATTTGAGTACCTTTATTACTGAAGTTCTTATAAAATATATGAAAATTGTTTTGATGATCTATGGCCAAATGATAAATTGCTGATTCTTTGTCGCAAATGGTGATACCTATACTTGAGTTCGCCCACTTTGATCCATTCCATGTCTTGAAATAAATGGTCCATAAATTGACATTCATGATATTGCTGGCTGCATAGATGATAAAAACGATATTGCCGATTACATGGATAAATACGGATTTTACAATATTGGAACGGAGATCAAAGTGGAAGAATGTCTTGATATCCCACGTATTATCCTTGTTAATAATGTATTTCAAGTCACCATTTTCGGTTAATGCAATAATATGTATATTGTCTTCTTCATCGCAGCATGCATGAAATTCAAGAATCCGTTCATCGGTAATGCTGACTTCAAACGGATCTACCTGCTGATTTTGATGCAAAGAATAGAGTCTATAGCAGATTCCTCCGGATTTCGACAGATACAGATGATATATGATTTTATTGCTTTTTTTTATAATATACATATTTGAATTCATAATTTCACCACCCTTGTAAATCATCACTTACCATATATATATGCTTTTCTTTTTTGGATTTGCATGAAAATTATTTATTCCAGGAGTAACAGTTTTTGCGTTGATACATATATTGATATAAGAGGAAGACAGTAGATGTAGGGATGCAGATATGGGATATGAATTTAAAATTTTTAATGCACTTGTAACACTTAATTGAGTAGATGTATATACTAAATTGAGATTATGAATCTATTTTTAACAAGGAGGTTTTGATGGTATGCCAAACGGTTACAACGGGCTTTACGAAAGAGATTTTGATTGTATACTGGTAGATAAAGTTTTTGACAGTTGCCTGAAAAAAGCTTGCTTCGATGATATAAGGATTGAATTACCTGCAGGATTGGATCCACAAAGCTGTGACATTGAAGTTTGCTTTGAAAATGGTTGTATCATGCCTGGTTCACTTAAAATTTTAGATAGCACCATACTACCGGAAGGATGCAAAAGAGTAAAAATGGTTGTACTAATTAACTACATAGTTGAAATCAACTGCAATGGTAGATGCTATGAAATCCCTGGAACACTGCCGGAAATTCCTTTGGATATTGTAATGTACCATCCTGACACAAGACCTGAGTTTAAATTCGATATTATTGTTGAAACAAGGAGTGAAGTATTGGATCAGCTTATTGAAGAAGATTACGGCGGTTGTGAATCTCCGGTATTGACACTGGTTGTGGGAACATTTATTATACCTAAGGTAATTGGTAAAGTGCAGTTAAAACTTGACCAACAGTTCCCGTACTGCGTTCCTCCAAGAGAATGTAAAGACTTTGCAGATGTTAGTGCATGTGATGATTTTGAATCAGCTGAATTTCCTGATGACTTTTATCCGGAACAATCCCATTATATTTATCCCTGCGGAAACTAGTCGAATAACCAAAATATCGGTGATGATGTCATCACCGATATTTTTTTGACCCCTCAATTCAAATTTAGGAGGTAATAAAATGATCTATTTGGATAACGCAGCTACGTCATGGCCAAAGCCGCAAAATGTTTATACTGAAATGGTAAACTGTATAAAGAATTATGGGGCTAATCCGGGTCGAAGCGGACACAGGATGTCAATAACGGCAAGTGAGAAGATTTATGAATGTAGAGAGAATATATCAAAATTATTCAATATCCCGGATCCCTTATGTGTTTCATTTACATGCAATACGACAGAAGCTCTGAATATCGGGATTAAGGGAAGCTTAAAACCGGGAGACCATGTTATTATAACCGGTATGGAGCATAATTCGGTGCTTCGTCCTGTAAAGAAACTGGAGAAAACAATTGGAATTTCAATTTCCATCGCGGATGCCGATAAGTGCGGTATAGTAAGTGTTGATAATATAAAAAAATGTATTAAAAAAAATACCAAATTAATAGTAATGACCCATGCTTCCAATGTATTTGGCTCCATCAATCCTATTGAGGAAATAGGGAGGCTGGCCAGGAAAAGAAAGATAATATATATGGTAGATGCAGCACAGACGGCAGGTGTTATTCCTATTGATGTCCAGAAAATGAACATTGATATATTGGCTTTCCCAGGACATAAAGGATTACTGGGGCCTCAAGGCACAGGAGGATTATATGTGAGGGAAAACCTGCTTTTGGATACCATAAAGGAAGGCGGAACAGGAAGTGTTTCGGAAGACCCGTATCAGCCCGAATTTGTTCCTGACAGGTATGAGAGTGGTACTTTAAACACACCGGGAATTGCAGGATTGAATGAAGGAATAAAATATATCCTTGAAACAGGTCTGAATGAAATAATGAGGCATGAAAGGGAATTGACATTGCGCTTGCTTGAAGGACTGTACAGTATTCCTAAGGTAAAAGTATACGGGACCAATGAAATAGAAAAGCGTGTTGGTGTGGTTTCAATTAATATAAAAAACAGGGACTGTATAGAAGTGTGCGAGCTGTTGGATGAAATTTATGAGATTGCCTGCCGTGGAGGGCTGCACTGTGCCTATCTTGCGCACAAGAGTATGAAAACATTGGAAAAAGGCACGGTGAGGTTAAGCATTGGATGCTTTAATACAAAAAATGATATAGACAGTGTATTGTATGCAATAAATCATATTTAACCGGACACCATGGGTGAGCGATAGCTAAACAATAGTGAAACCATTGTTAGATGTATATGGTAGTGCGGACGATTCTGTCCGCCCAAAAAAGATCTACTGCATAAACGGATTAAATTCCCTTAAAAGGTGAATATGATCCTTGATTTTGTCTTTTTTTATATCAGCCAGCATCAGCAAGCTTTTTGCCAAAATGTCGGCTCCGTTGACGGGAATTTTCGAATAGCCTTCATTATATATATGCCTCATAGCGAGGCAGCAGGAAATCGCTTCCTTCAGGCTGTCCGGACAAATTGTGTGAATTATGGGCAGGTTTCCGGACAGAATTTCATTCAGAAGCTTAACCTTAAGCTCTCTTTCTGCAAAATCACCAGGCAGAAAAAACAGTGGTTTTCTGGTTGCAATGCAGTCCTGGAGTATTCCCATGCCGGGTTTTGAAATCACCATTTCACTTGCATTTACTAAATCAATACCGTTGTTAAATAACGGAGCCTTTATAATATTATTTGAAAAAGGAAAGCTGTTATTTTCAAGGCTGCTTGATATTACAATTCTGTAATCGGTTTTTAGTCTGTTTACTGCTTTGTAGAATTCGTATAAGTCTTTGTAAACATTCTCCATTACTGCTGATCCCGCATGTATTAATATAAACTTTTCATCGTTGCTTAATCCGAGTAATTGTTTTACTTCCTTTTTTGATTTGGTTATTCTTCTGGATATGACAGGAATAGGAATATATTCGCATTTAAGATCAGGTCGTTTGTATGGCTTTTGAATATTAATATGGAAAAATATATCATATTGGTTTACGGTATGGATAATGGTTCTTTTGAATAAAACGCTTTTTTCATTGTCATTTTTATTAATATCAAGTTCACCGTGGTACAAAGAGCAAAATACTGTTTTATTTTTAAATAGTCCGGTTAACCAATCCGTTTGAGTAATGAAGTCATTGATTGCTATGGAAGTACGTTGGAGGTTTTGAACAGCATTTTTATCTTTTATACTTAAGAATTTATTTTTGTATTTTTTTGTATCATTTACAAGATGCATCATATGATTTAAGTTGTATATTTTACAACCGTGTTTTGATACATTTTCGCCGAGGAATTTTTTCATGCATTCGGGAGCTAAACAGGCAGTAGGGATTTTTTTTATGGTTTTCAGGCTTTCGATTAGCGCTATAAATCTTACAGAATGACCGAAGCCCGAATTAAGAATACCTGTAATCATATTAACACCTGCAATTCTTTAAAATGATATATTATATTATTCATTGATATATTACTTTATCACTATTTAAATTACGAAAACCTGTAATAATTAACCGGTAAACATGGCAGGCAATAACACTATAAAGCGTTTATGCATATTATGGTATAAAAAAAGCTATGGAGGAACTGCAATGGACATCTCAATTATTGGTACAGGATATGTGGGTCTGGTAACAGGTGCATGTCTGGCTGATATAGGACATAAGGTTATCTGTTCGGATATTGATGAGGAAAAAATTACCCAACTTAACAGAGGCCAAATTCCTATTTATGAGCCGGGGTTGGACGAACTGGTAAGCAGAAATAAGGAGAATAAAAGGATTTCTTTTACATGCAATATTAGAAAAGCAATAGAGAATTCGAAGGTCGTTTTTATTGCAGTGGGTACGCCGCCTGATAAATCCGGTAATGCCGATTTGAGCTTTGTATTTCAGGTAGCACATGATATTGCAGCTTCATTAAATGAATATAAAGTAATTGTAAATAAAAGCACCGTACCTGTTGGTACGGCCAAAAAGGTGAAAGAGATTATTATGAAGAACAGAACAAGGGATATTCCTTTTTCAATGGTGTCAAATCCTGAATTTTTAAGAGAGGGTTCTGCCATTAAAGACGTTTTTGAGGGAGACAGAATTGTCATAGGAGTGGAAGATGATGAAGCAGCGAAAATAATGCTACAGCTTTATAGGCCTCTGAATTTACCAATGCAGCTTACCGATATTGCCAGTGCGGAATTAATAAAGTATGCTTCCAATGCTTTTTTGGCAACCAAAATTTCATTCATTAATGAGTTGGCAAATTTATGTGAAAAGGTAGGCGCAGATATTACTGAGGTGGCAAAAGGCATGGGTGCTGACAGTAGGATAGGCAGCAGTTTTTTGAAAGCCGGTATAGGTTACGGAGGTTCATGCTTTCCCAAGGATGTTAAGGCAATAACTGCCACAGCGGAGCAGTTTGGCTGCGAATTAAAAATCATACGTTCTGCAATGGAGGTCAATCAGAAACAAAGAGAGATTGTTAGTCAAAAGATTGTCGACTGTATTGTGGGAATTCAGGAACCGACCGTAGCGTTATTAGGGCTATCCTTCAAGCCTGATACGGATGATATCAGGGAAGCACCGTCACTATATATCATTGAAAAACTAACAGCCATGGGGGTCAGTATAAAAGCTTACGATCCTATTGCCATGGAAAAAGTAAAAGAGTTATACCCTGATATTGAGTATTGCAAGGATGTTTATGAGGCATGTTTGAGGGCGGATGCTGCTGTATTTGTAACGGAATGGGATGAGTTTTTTGATATCGATTTTCATAGGCTCAAGAATAACATGAGACAACAGGCAATCATCGATGCCAGAAATATCTTTCAACCGGAAAAGATTCGCAGTATGGGGTTCAAATATGTTTCAATTGGAAGAAAATGAATTGATGCAGTATTTGCCATATTGAAGGTGGTCGAAGGCAAAAAGAGCAACGCAACATGGACGTTGCGTTGCTGCGGTCTGAATGGATAGTTGATAAGTATCAATATTACATACCTATTTTTTTTTTGCAATTATTTTTGTGTATAGCTCTTCAAGTTTTTCAGCCTGTTTATATTTATTAAAATGTTCTTCTACATGCTTTCTGCTATAAAGCCCCATGCTTTCCCATATCTCAGGGTGGTTAATCAGGTAGATTAATTTTTTTGCAAGCTGTTCCACATCTTTCTCTGCCACAAGGAATCCGTTTTTTTCGTTTTTAATCAGTTCAGGAATTCCGGAATGGTATGTGGAAACAACAGGCATACCCGTTGCACATGCTTCTTTTAATACATTGGGTATTCCTTCTTCGTTGCCTGATGAAGAAGTAATTGACGGCAGACAAAATATATGGTGCTTGTGCATTATCTCTGCAACTTTATCATGCGGTACGAAGTCAAGGATTTTTACTCTATGGTTGAGCTTTAGTCTGGAAATCAGGTCCTTCAATGTGTTTTTTAAGGGCCCCTGACCTATGATTACAAGCTCGGCATTTAGGTCATTTTTCACAACTTTGTCAAATGCCTTTATTAAATACTTAAGCCCCTTTTTTTCTGTTAAACGCGCAATACAAAGGATTTTTACCGTTTCATCCTTTTGAATGGTGCGAGGTTTATACTGGAATTTCTCCAAATCAACTCCGCTCCACAAAACAGTAATCTTTTTCGAAGGGCATCCGGCATTAACCAGATTGCTTTTCAGTTTTGGTGAAACTGTTACAATATGGGCTGCCGCCGGAAACAGATGTTTTTTGTACTTGTAAAGTATTGCAGGTTGTTTTAAGCCTTCGGAGGCGTCGTATCCGTGAAAGGATACAAGACAGGGCAGCCTGGATTTTTTTATCAGCTTAAGATAATTCAGTGAAATGGTTCCGAATTTTATATGAATGAGTTTCACGTTATGCTTCTTTATTGTATTTAAGAAAAAATCATTGGCCTTATATAAATCCTCGCAGACATATATATTTTTAAAAGGGAAAAAGTCTTTGTTCAGTATTTTTCGTGTTAATACAATAACATCAAAGTTCTTGATGCCTGTAATTTCTTCATAGACAAAAGTCTGAGTCAGAGGGAGAAATTCATCTGCTATAATAGCTATGGTATTCATTGATTTTTCAACCTTTCTTTCATGGTATGATTGGACAGTAATTTCAATATCTTTTGTGCACGTTTTGTCCATGTGTATTTTTGGACAAAGTTCTTATAAGCATTGTTTGCCAGTGTAGTCCTCAAGTCGGGATTTTCTATTAATTCGGATACTGCCTTAAGCCAAGCATTTACATCCTGCGGAGGGCAGGTTAAACAATTGACCTTATGAATCAGAACGTCCTTCAGGACTGTATCGGAAACTATAATTGCTTTTGCATGAGCCATGTAATCAAAAATTTTCAGAGGGCATATCCATTTGCTGTTATCTGTTCCACCTCCAAAGGTTTTTATTTTATTCTGATAAGGGGCAAGAACAATGTCAAAAGCACTGTAATATTTGCTTAATGAGCTGTGTGGAACAAAACCGTAAAAAATGATGTTTTCATTTTTGATTGTTTTTTTGCAGCGCTTTATATCTTCTTCGGTGCCTCCGATTATATGAAAATCTATGTCAGGAAGGTGGGTGGCAAGCTTTTCTATCATTTCAATCCCTTTGCCGGGATATAAATGCCCCAGATATCCTATTTTTATCTTTGTATCATGACCTAACAACGTAATCTTTTCGTTGTTTATTTGCTTTAAGTCTATGAAATCGCTTCCGTTGTGTGCAACGAACATTTTTTCTTTAAACTTCGGAAAAAGCTTATGATATTCTTTAAGCAAAGCATTGGAGGTTACTACCAGATATTTGAAATTCTTATAGGATATAAGCTTTGACAGATATTTTTTCTTTGTAGGATTTTTTGGTGGTTCATGGACCTCAAATATCATGTTCTTTTTCAATGGAGCCAGTTTTAAAAAGCTCTCCAGGTCATCTCTGCCGTAGAACAAATCCGGAAGCGCCTTTTTATTCATTATTCTTTTTTTGGTTTCACCGCTTACCCATTTAAATTCGGTGTAATCAGTAAATATTCGTTTCTTAATTTTAAAGCATGGGTCAACACCGTAATAGGAATAAGCATGTTTGGCTTTGTCATCGGAAGTATGACAATAAAGAACTACCTTGTGGCCGCATTTTGCAAGAGCCTCGCACATTTTCATAACCTGTACGCTGTTGGCGGAACGGCTTGGAACAATTGATTTTGAAATGTATGCTATTTTCAAGTGAATCCTCCTTTATCATTTACTTTTTTGGCCGTTTTGAAACGATTAATCGTGTGTATATTTCTTCCAGCTTTCTGACCTGCACATCTTTATTGTAGTTTTGTTCTACCTGTTTTCTTCCGTATAACCCCATGGATTCCCATAATTCAGAATGGTCTATCAAATAAAGCAGTCTTTCTGTCAGTATGTCAATATTCTTTTCCGGCACAAGGAAACCGTTTTTTCCGTTATGAATCAGTTCAGGAATTCCTGAATGATATGTAGAAATAACAGGCATGCCTGTTGCACATGCTTCTTTCAAAACCGTAGGAAGGCCTTCCTCATCTCCCTTTGAAGAAGTGACCGAAGGCAGGCAGAATATATGATGCTTATGCATAATTCCCGGTATTTCACAGTGGGGCATATAATCAACTATTTTTGCTTTTGAGACAAGGTTCAGCTTTGCAATTCTCTGTTGCAGTTCAGATTTTAATTCCCCTTGTCCTAAAATCAGAAGTTCAGTATTGGGTCTTACCGTATTAATTTTTGAAAAAGCTTCAATAAGGTATATAAGACCCTTTTTTTCGGTTAGTCGTGCAATGCAAAGAATTTTAACAGGCTCGCTATGATTTAATATTCGCGGCTTATATTCAAACCTATGGACATCAATTCCATTGGACAAAACAGTGATTTTATTTTCGGGACATCCTGAGTTTACAAGATTCTCTTTAAGTTTATGGGATACCGCTATAATGTGGTCTGTTTGGGGAAAAAGCTTTTTCTTATATTGCAATAAGGTTGAACGTTTTTTTAACTCGATGGAAGCATCAAATCCATGAAAAGTTACAACCGTAGGCAATTTGGAAAGCTTTTTCAAACCTAATAAAAAAAGAGCGGTAATGCCAAATTGAAAATGAATAAGCTGAACATTTTGCTTTTTCATAATCTGATAAAACTCTTCAATGGATGTCATTGCATTTTTGGCAACATATATGTTATCAAAGGCAAATTGAGATTTATTTTTCTGCCTGAGTGTCAGAAGCAAAACCTTGTATTTTTTAATTCCTGTAATTTCATCATAGATGAAGGTTTGAGTGGCAGGGAGAAATATAGGTGATATTTGTGCGATAGTATTCATATAATCTTATCCTTTCTTACTGCTTTTACGCTTGATTAGGTTTGAATAAATATATTCAAGCTTTTTTGCCTGCTTATATTTATCAAAATGCTTTTCCATATACTCTCTGCCTGATTGCCCCATTTCAGGCCAGATTTCAGGATGGTCGATGAGATAAATCAATTTTTCAGCTAACTGATTAGAATTTCTTTCATCTACAAGGAAGCCGCTTATGCCGTCCTGAATTACATGAGGAATTCCCGAATGCCTTGTGGCAACTACAGGCATTCCTGTTGCCTGAGCTTCTTTCAGTACATTGGGTGTTCCTTCTTCTGTGCCGTCCGATTTGACAACTGACGGAAGGCAGAATATATGATGGCAATGCAAAATATCAGGAATTTTGTAGTGAGGTACAAAGTCATGAATCTTTACTTTGTTTTTCAGGTCCAGCTGAGCAATCTGCTTATTCAGCTTTTTCTTCAGGTGCCCTTCACCAATGATCAGGAGTTCCGTGTTGCGTCTTGCTTTTGATACCTTGGAAAAAGCCTCAATAAGATATGGCAGTCCCTTTTCACCTGAGAGACGGGCAATACAAAGTATTTTTACAGGTTCGTCTTTATTGAGTGTTCGCGGTTTATAATAGAATTTTTCCAAATCAATTCCGCTCCATAATACGGTAATTTTATTCCGGGGACACCCTGCTTTTACCAGGTTATCCTTGAGTTTCTGGGATACTGTTATAAAATGATCCGCACTGGGGAATAGCCTTTTACGGTATTTATTAAGAATAACAGCATTATTCAGAATACCCGAAGCATCATAGCCGTGAAAGGAAACTACAAGTGGAAGTCCGGTAAGCTTCTTTAATTCCAGATAGTTGAGTGCGGATGTACCAAATTTTACATGAATAAGCTTTACACTATTTTTTTTTATTACTTCTGCAAATTCCCTTGTGGGATTTAGAGTATTTTTGCAGGTATATACATTTTCATATGGATATAATTTTTTATTTTCTCTTTTTTTTGTCAGAACCAAAACATTATATTTTTTTAATGCTGTAATTTCTTCATAGATATATGTTCGTATATCAAGCAGAAAGCGGTCTGCAATTACTGCTACTGTTTTCATGCTACAATCATCCTTTCAATGGAATGTGTTTCAGAAAATTGAAATAATTTTGGTATATATGTCTGTCGGCTATTATTCCGTTCATTGGTGTGCTGAACTACATTTATATAGTATTCAGAAAAGGCATTATAAGTTACAAACTCTATTTGCAAATCAGGTGTCGTATATATTTTCTGGCCTTATCATTCATGGTGCGGCGAACCGGATGAATGAGATAACATTTGGAATTTTTACTTAAGCTTTTAGAAATTTCATAATATGTAAAGTATGGATGCGGCCGGATATACCGGACAACTTTTTGGGGGTATGATTTTATTTCAGCACCTAATGTTTTAGCCAGTGTAACATATAGTATTTCTTCCAGTGCAAAGGTTCCGTTTTTTGATATATAGGTGCGTACTTTATTGATTTTCTTATATGAAAGAATTTTTTCCACCAAATCACGGCTGAAAATCTGACCTACATTGAAACAGCCTAAAAAATAGTCGCTGCTCAAAATAGGCTGCCATTTTGACCATTTTCTCCTCATCTCTTGTCCCGGAAACCATTTATTACTATAGATTTTTGCTCTTACTGCCATATAGTCTGCATTTTTCATTTCCGAAATAACAAACTTTTCAAATCCTTTTTTTGCAAACAGTGAGTCTGAATCAAGATTAATTAAATAGTCATATGGATATTCCGTATCCTTTAGCCACTGCATTACATCAAGCATGTATAAGGCGATATTTCCCCACTTAAGCTTGCGGCTGAATGGACAGACAGGGTAGCCAAGATTTTTGCAGAGCTTTGGATTGTTACCTCCGTTGTACAGAACGATACTGCTGTTGGGACAGAAGTATCGGATGTTTGCAATCATATCTTTTAGAACCGTCTTTTTTTCATGAGCAAGTATGGCAAAACATATTTTTTTCATTTTCATTACCTCCGGCAACACTTTGCTTTTACTTACATATTATGCATTATGCATGGTTGTTGTTAGAACGTTCAGCGATACTTTTACGGGAAGTGATGAGGTTGTGGCATATGCATGGAATTCTATTGAGAACCTGGATAGGATTATATACAAAAAATACAGAATAAAAGGCTATTATATCGAGACCATGCGAAAAATCATGAAGCTGACAACGATGGTGAAAACAATTCATTTATGACCAATGAAAAAAGCTTCATGCTGTTATTTAATGAATTAAGAAGACTGGGTTTGCTGCGCATTTTTTTTCAGACAAATCAAAGAGCTGGGAGGAACAAAGCTAATGCTTTACTAAAAGGAAAAACACTGTTAGAAAATATTGAGATTAAGCAGGATTTTCAGCTCTTTTGTAGAAATATATCTAAGTACCATACGTATGTACATTTCCAGGAGGAAATTTTAATGCGAAAATATGCAAAGTTTATAGTAATGTGTGTAGGATTGTTTTATGCATGGTGTGCTTATAAGTATTTTACTATTTCCGTTAAAACCGATATTGTAAGATATGGAACGATAGAAGATATCGAAAGTACAGTCGGGTATGTTATCAGAGAAGAAGAGTTGGTTTATTCAAATTCGGCAGGCACATTTTATTCCGTCGTTGATGAAGGTGAAAGAGTTGCCAAAGGAGCTCGTATTGCAACGATATATAAGGGTCAAATAGATCAGAAAATTCAGGATCGAATAGCAAGTTTAAATAACAGAATTGCTGAAATTAATAATAATCAGATTCAGAAGGACATTTTTGCGGGAGACCTTTATAAACTTGAGCTACAGATAGACAGCAAAGTAAAAGAGATAATAGAAATATCGCACAATCATAAAGCTTCCAAGTTATCTCAGTTAAAATCGGATGTAAATTTAATACTAGATAAGAAACTTGCCGTCAGCGGAGAAAAAGGTCCTGCCGGCAATAATCTGGAAGCTTTGCGCAAAGAAAAGGAAAGCCTGGAAAGACAGCTGAATGCTTCAAAAGAAGACATATATGCTCAGAAATCTGGCGTTTTTTCTTATCATTTAGACGGTCTGGAGCAGATCCTGGTACCTGCAAATATTAATCAAATGCTGCCTTCTCATTTTGATGCTATCAAAAATGTTCAGGTGCAGAATAGTAATACTGCGGAACCGGGCAAGGCAGTAGCTAAAATAATCAATAACTTTGAGTGGTATCTGGCTGTTGTTTTAGACAAGGATGAAGTAGAGCCTTTAAAGGCAGGAGATGTTATTGATATAGGTTTTCCTGATAGTTTAGATTATAGAATCGATGCATCTGTTTACTATATATCCCCGAGTGAAAACGGAAAAGTGCTGATTGTATTTCTGATTAATAAAGAAGTAGATTTGCCGTATACATCGAGAGAAGTTAATGTGGAAATTGTCAAGCAGTCCTATTCCGGATTCAAAATTCCTGCATCGGCTTTGCGGGTACGTGACGGAAAACGGGGTGTTTATGTAATACGTGACAGTATCGCAAGGTTTAAAGAGATAGAGATTATTTATAATAATAATGAATTTATTATAGCGAAGGAGAACAACACAAAAGAAGATGGTTTGCTATTGTATGACCAGGTAATTGTTAAGTCCAATAATATTTCGGAGGGCGATTTGGTTAGATAAGGTGGTTGATAATATTGCTTGAGTTTCAAACATTGAAGGACAATATTGAAAGCATACAAAACAGGATAGCTCATGCGGCCCAAAAGGCTGGACGAGCCCCTGAAGAGATATTGCTTGTTGCTGTAACAAAAACAGTTGATGCAGATACGATCAATCAGGCAGTTGAATTGGGAATAAAGCATTTGGGCGAGAACAGAGTACAGGAAATTCAAAGTAAATATCCTTTGGTTAAAAGCGGCTCTGAAATTAAATGGCATTTGATAGGTCATCTTCAAACCAACAAGGTAAAATATATTATCGATAAGGTCCATATGATTCATTCGGTGGACAGCTACAAGCTGGCCGTTGAAATCAATAACAGAGCAAAAAAAATTGACAGGATTATGGATATATTGGTTCAGGTTAATATATCCGGAGAAGAATCCAAATATGGGATACGTAAAGATGAATGCTATGAGCTGATGAATAATATTTCAAAATTGTCCAATCTTAAAGTTAAAGGTTTAATGACCATTGCACCGCTTGTTCAGGACCCTGAAGAAGCAAGGCCGTATTTTAGGGATTTAAAGAAATTATCCATTGACATTATGGAGAAAAGTTACGATAATATTAGTATGGATTACCTATCAATGGGAATGACCGGAGATTTTGAAGTTGCAATTGAAGAAGGTGCAAATATTGTCAGAATCGGTACGGCAATATTTGGACACAGACAGTATGGTAAATCCAACTGATGGTATATATGATTTTTATAGGAGGGTACAATTACTTATGAGTAAATTGATTAACAAGATGTTGAACTTTGTCGGGTTAGAGAGCGGCGAAGAAATAGAGGAGAAAGAAGAGGTTCAGGAATTTTTGCAGCCTGAAGTCACACACAGCTTTAATAAAAAAAGCAAAATAGTCAATATCCATACTACTACGCAGCTTAAGGTTGTTGTTATGCAGCCTGAAAATTTTGAAGAAGCAACAGACATCGCCGACCATTTGAAGAGTAAAAAGCCTGTAGTGATTAATCTGGAGTCTATGGAAAAGGATGTTGCAAGAAGAATTGTAGATTTTCTCAGCGGAGCAGTATATGCTTTGGATGGAGATATGCAAAAAATAGCAAACGGTATATTTTTGATTGCTCCCTATAATGTGGGGATTATTGGAGATTTCAAGGATGAATTAAGGAATAAAGGATTATTTTTATGGAATGCATAAATTCTATAATTATTAGTTGAAAAATCGGGGGATTCAATATTGAGTTATTATGGATATGTAGTATTAAATACATTAATTTATGTTCTGAATGTGGTACAGTTTTTAATATTGGTCCGGGCAATTATATCCTGGTTGCCAATAGGAATGGATAATGTTGTGGTACGGTTTATTTATCAGGTAACCGAACCTATTCTTGCGCCGGCCAGGGAGCTTATTGACAAAACGCCAATTGGCGGAAATATGATGGTTGATTTTTCTCCTATAATAGTGTGGTTGGTAATAGATTATATTATAATTCCTTTACTAAAGATATTAATTCGGTTTTAGGAGTATGTTCAGTTGAAAAGTCAAAACAGAATCAGTTCGAGCAATTTTAAGGAAATGTTTTTGGAAGGCATATCTTCATCCGAAGATAAGCTTTTTATGTCTAAGATGGTTGATCAGATTCAGCTTAGTGCAAGGTATCATGAAAAGAGATTCAGCGGTTTTCTGGATCCCCGTCAGCAGAATTTGCTTTATGGAAGATTAACAAATTTAAGTGACATCGCATTTGATTTTTGGGGGGGATATGACGAAGCTGAGAGAAGAATGGTGAGTTTTTTCCCTGATTATATGGAATCGGATACCAGTCAGTTTCCCATTGCTGCATTGCAAATTACCGGTCAAGGGATAGAAAAGTTGAGCCATCGGGATTTTTTAGGAGCAATTCTGGGCTTGGGCATTAAGAGAGAAAAAATCGGTGATATTATTGTAAATCATCCTATTTGTTATTGCTTTTGCAGCGATGATATAAAAGAGTATATTCTGACCAGCTTTGCAAAGGTTGGTTCCATTAGTATAAGCGTATCTGAAAAGCCTGTGGCAGATATTTGTCTGCCTGAAAAGAAATATAAGATTATCAACAGTACGGTTGCATCACTTCGATTGGATGCCGTAATAAGTTCAGGCCTTGGAGAATCAAGAAGCAAGGTTTTATCATACATACAGTCTGAGAAGGTTAATGTTAACTGGGAGACCGTAAAGTCTCCGTCGTTTAATGTGAAACAAGGTGATGTGATTTCTGTCAGGGGCCATGGCCGAATGGTATTGGAACAAATTGGCGGTGTGACACGCAAGGGAAGGATCAGTATCATGATAAAACGATATATATAAGGGGCGGTCGTAATGTTAACACCATTGGATATTGAAAATAAAAGATTTAAGAATAAGCCACTGGGATATGATAAGATTGAGGTTGAAGAGTTCTTGACAAAAGTGGTTGAAGACTATGAAAAACTGTATAAAGAGAATATTGAACTGAAGGATAAGATTGCAACATTGAATGAGGGTATGCAGCACTACAAATCCATTGAAGAAACACTTCAGAATACGCTTATTCTTGCTCAAAGTACAGGTGAGGATATAAAGAAAAATGCTTATTCCAAAGCAGAAAGCATTATAAAAGAAGCGGAAATAAAAGCGGCTCAGATTATTGCCGAGGCAAACCAGGAAATATCGAAATTGAATTACCGATATGAAGAAATGAAACGAAGCTTTGGCTCTTATAAGGCGAAAGTGGAAGCATTGATTCATGCCCAATTGGATATGATGAGAGAGTTTTCTGAAAAGATTGAGGAATAACTGCAGCATGTAGGATGGTGATTAGGTGGAAAGAATATATCTGGATTTTAAAGAGAGAAGCTATCCTATTTATTTTGAAAATAGCTTTGAATATTTACAGGTTTTATTAAAGCAAAAAACGAAGTGGTCAAAGGTGTTAATTGTTACGGATAGCAATGTAGATAAGCAGTACAGCGATGAAATTCTGAAAATTGTTGCAGACACCGGAAAGCAGACGAATAAGTTTGTATTCCAGGCGGGAGAACAAAGCAAGTGCCTGAAAACAATTTCTGATATTTATGAAGCAGCAATGAATAACCGGTTGGACAGAAATTCCTTGATGATTGCCCTCGGCGGCGGTGTAACCGGTGATATGGCAGGATTTGCTGCAGCTACATATATGAGAGGTATAGACTTTATACAGGTTCCCACAAGCCTTTTGGCGCAGGTTGACAGCAGTGTGGGGGGAAAGGTCGGGGTTGACTTCAACGGCACCAAAAATATTATTGGTGCTTTTCATCAACCTGTATTTGTATATATTAATCTTCATACACTAAAAACTTTACCAAAGCGGGAATTTTTATCGGGCATGGCGGAAGTTGTAAAACACGCTGTCATTTTTGACAGGGATTTTTTTGGTTATTTGGAAGACAATAAGGATAAAATATTATCACTTGATGAATCAACACTGCAGTATGTTGTTAGGAAGAACTGTGAAATTAAGTCACAGGTTGTACAGCAGGATGAAAAAGAACATGGTTTAAGAGCGATTTTGAATTTTGGTCATACCATCGGTCATGCTGTTGAAAGCGTTCGTAATTTTGAGCTTCTCCATGGGGAATGCGTATCCCTGGGAATGGCTGCCGCAGGATTAATCGCTTATAACATGGGTATCTTTCCAATGGCTGATTATGAACGGATGGTTCACCTGCTTAATGATATTGGATTGCCGACCAGGATATATGGCATGGAGCCTGATATTGTCTATGAAGAAATGCTGAAGGATAAGAAACAGATGAATAACCTTTTGAAATTTATACTTCCTGTAAAAATCGGCGAGGTTATTCAAACGGCAGAGGTGACCAAAGAACTCATTTTTAAGGTTTTAAATAATTGACAATGATTATTTTCTGTACTATAATGTAAAATAATAATTTGTGTACAAATAAATGACTATGAAGTGGAGAAGTACTTAAATGCTAAGCTTACAGAGAGTGGCGGCTGGTGGGATGCCATAGTGAAGGTTTAAGGAAAATCACCACGGAGTCGGTGGCTGAAAAGCACCATGTGCTTCAGTAGGCTTAACCCGTAATTCTGCGTTAAAGAATAGAGTATGAATGTACTCGAATCAGTTAACCTATGGGTGGTATAGCGAATGAACTTCGTCCTATTTGGATGAAGTTTTTTTTAATAATAAAATAAACATTATCATAATGGCATTGAGGTGGCGGATGTCTCTGCATGCTGTCAACTTAAGATACCAATGTGTTGCATTACGGGCGGACAGAGTCGTCCGCCCCTACCGCGGATACTGATTCATATATGGATAATTGTTATTAATATATAATCTATTAAAAACAAATAGAAGGGAGTAGGTTGTAATGTACAAAAAAATAGATTCTTCCAGAAGTTTTGTACAGATGGAAAAGGATATTATGAAATTCTGGAAGGAACACAATATAATTCAAAAGAATTTTGATTTAAACCAGGACGGAGAGTATTTTACTTTTTATGATGGACCTCCTACGGCTAATGGTAAGCCTCATGTAGGTCATGTTATTACAAGAGTTATTAAGGACCTTATTCCAAGATATAAGGTTATGAAGGGGTACAAGGTTTTAAGAAAAGCCGGCTGGGATACCCACGGGCTTCCTGTAGAACTGGAAGTGGAGAAAAAGCTTGGAATTTCTGGTAAGCCGGAAATTGAAAAATACGGTGTGGAAAAATTTATAAATGAATGTAAGGACAGCGTATTTACCTATGTAAATATGTGGCGTGATATGTCCGAAAAAATTGCTTTTTGGGTTGACATGGACAATCCATATGTTACTTACCATAATGACTATATTGAATCTGTGTGGTGGGCTCTGAAACAGATGTGGAATAAGGGGCTTCTGTACAAGGGTCACAAAATTCTCCCATATTGTCCAAGATGCGGAACCGGCTTGTCATCCCACGAGGTTGCTCAGGGGTATAAGGATGTCAAGGAAGCCACGGCTTTTACTAAGTTTAAGGTTAAGGGTGAAGAAAACAAGTACATTCTTGCATGGACCACAACACCATGGACATTGCCTTCGAATGTTGCTTTGGCTGTAAATAAAGCATATGATTATGTTGAAGTTCAAATTCATCATGAAGACGACAGTAATGAGCATGTAAGTCCTGAGCATTATATACTTGCTAAGGAACTGCTTGGAACGGTTATCAAAGAAAAATGTGAGATTGTCAGAGAATTTAAAGGAGAAGAATTGCTTGGCTTGGAGTATGAACAGCTCTTTCCGTTCTATAAACCTGATAAAAAAGCATTTTATGTAATTCACGGGGATTTTGTAACATTATCTGACGGTACCGGTATTGTTCATATTGCACCTGCGTATGGTGAAGATGACAATATTGTCGGTAAAAAATATGATTTGCCTTTGATTAATTTGGTAGATTCAGAGGGTAAATTTATCGATTGTGTGGAGCCATGGGCCGGTATGTTTGTAAAAAATGCCGATCCAAAAATTCTTGAATACATGAAGCAAAAAGGAATGCTTTACAGGTCGGAGAAGTTTACCCATTCATATCCGCACTGCTGGAGATGTGACACACCGCTCCTTTATTATCCAAAGGAGAGCTGGTTTGTAAGGATGTCTTCTCTGAGAGATAAACTTTTGGAATACAACAACCGGATTAACTGGTATCCGGATAACATTAGAACAGGGCGTTTTGGAAAGTTCCTTGAAAATGTTATTGACTGGGGGATTTCAAGAGACAGATATTGGGGAACCCCTCTTCCTATATGGGAATGTGAATGCGGCAACCGGGAGTGTATAGGCAGCATTGCGGAATTGAAAGAAAAAGGAATTAATGTTCCTGAAAATATAGAGCTTCATAAGCCTTATGTGGATGAAGTTTTATTAAAATGCGACAAGTGCGGACATGAAATGAAGAGAACAAATGAGGTTATAGACTGTTGGTTTGACTCCGGTTCTATGCCCTTTGCACAGCATCATTATCCGTTTGAGAATAAAGAGTTGTTTGAATCAACTTTTCCTGCGCAGTTTATATCAGAGGCTGTGGACCAGACAAGAGGCTGGTTCTATACACTGTTGGCAATATCAACTGCCGTATTTGATACCAATTCGTTTGAAAATTGTGTAGTATTAGGTCATGTGCTTGATAAGCACGGTTTAAAAATGTCAAAACATAAGGGCAATGTTGTGGATCCTTTTGTTGTCATTGAAAATCAAGGTGCGGATGCTACAAGATGGCACTTCTATACAGCAAGTGCTCCATGGCTGCCTACAAGATTTTCAGAGGATGATGTGGCAGATTCACAAAGAAAATTCCTCAGTACCCTTTGGAATGTATATTCATTTTATGTGCTTTATGCAGAATTGGATCAGTTTAATCCGGCAGAGTATAAGGATTATGTATCCGATAATATAATGGACAGATGGATTATTTCGAGGTTAAATACTCTTGTTAAAACGGTGGATTCCGATTTGGATAATTACAGAATTACGCAAGCTGCATTAGCAATTGAGGAATTTACCGATGAGCTGTCCAACTGGTATGTCAGAAGAAACAGGGCGAGATATTGGGCAGAAGGAATGGAAAAGGATAAGATAGGTGCTTATGTGACTTTGCATAAGGTACTTGTAACACTTTGCAAGGTAGCAGCTCCTTTTGTGCCGTACATGACAGAGGAAATATACCAGAACCTTGTAGCCGGGTTTTATCCGGATGCTCCGGAAAGCATCCACTTGTGCAAATGGCCTGAGTATAATGAAAATCTGGTAGACAAAAAGCTTGAAGAAGAAATGGGCATTGCATACAAGCTGGTTAAGTTAGGCAGAAGCGCAAGAAGTGCGGCAAATATTAAGAACAGGCAGCCGCTTTCTGAAATGTTAGTAAGTACTTCGGAAATATCCGATTATTATGGAGATATCATAAAGGATGAATTGAATATCAAGAAAATTGTACTTGGTGCAGATCTTTCAAAATACGTGAATTTTGAAATCAAGCCTAACCTTCCTGTTTTGGGGAAAGCTTATGGCAAGCTGATACCGGGAATCAGGAAAGAAATTGCTTCAAGAAATCAGATGGAGCTTGCACAAACCATACAAAATGGGAATAGTGTTATAATCCATGTGGAAGGTACGGAAATAGAATTGAATAAAGATAATTTGCTTGTCACCATGCAAGGCTTGGAAGGATTTGCTTTTGCAGGAGAAGGACAAATGGGTGTCGTTCTTGATACTCATATTACGGATGAATTGAGAGAAGAAGGCTATGTAAGAGAAATGGTCAGCAAAATTCAAAATATGAGAAAAGAATCCGGCTTTGAGGTGTCGGATAAGATTAATTTGTATGTGGCCCATAATGAAATGCTTACAGAAGTCATTAAAAAGTTTGAAGATGTTATTAAACGGGAGACACTTACAGTGAATATCATATTTGATGCAGAAAGAGAATATTCCGAAATGAACATTAACGGCGAAAAACTGGATATGGCAGTAGAAGTAGTCAGATAATAAATGATAAAGGCGGACAGAATTGTCCGCCTTTATTATTGTCATACATCAAACAAATATTTAACAAACGTTTGGCCATTGTTTAACGATTATTTTCCCTTTAATCTTGCAATATTTTCTTTATACGGCGGATATACAATTCCCTTTTCGGTTATTATAGCAGTTACATATTTGCCAGGTGTTACATCAAATGCGGGATTTGCAACCTTTACACCGTCCGGCGCTATTTGTATACCGGCAATATGGGTTACTTCTTTTGGATTCCTTTCTTCAATAGGAATTTGTTCACCGTTGTCAAGATTGAAATCAATGGTTGATATAGGTGCGGCTACATAAAATGGGATATTGTGTTCTTTGGCAAGAACAGCCACGCTATATGTACCTATCTTATTGGCTACGTCACCATTGCAGGCAATCCTGTCGGCGCCTACAATAACGCAATTAATCCTGCCTAGCTTCATAAAATGACCTGCCATATTGTCCGTAATCAACGTAACAGGAATGTTCTCATACATGAGCTCGAAGGCGGTAAGCCTTGCTCCTTGTAAAAACGGTCTGGTTTCATCGGCGTAAACCGATATATTTTTGCCTGCTTCATGGGCAGCACGGATTACTCCCAAAGCAGTGCCAAAATCTGCGGTTGCTAAGGCACCTGCATTGCAATGGGTAAGAATAACGTCATTTTTATGGATTAATGGATTCCCGTAATAACCGATGGATTTATTAATCTGCATATCTTCATTGTAAATGGTATTGGCTTCGTTTTCCAGCAAGTCCAGAATAGTGCCAATATCTTTTTCTTTATTGTCGGTTATTACCTTATACATTCTGTCAATTGCCCAAAAAAGATTCACTGCTGTTGGTCTGGTATTTTTAAGTACATCACAAACTTTATCCGCTTTTTTTAAAAATTCTTCCTTGGTTAAATCAGCAGCTTTACGCATGCCAAGAACAATACCATAAGCTGCAGTTACGCCGATAGCAGGCGCACCGCGTACAATCATGTCCTTAATGGCCTGGGCAACGTCTGTATAATCATTATATTCATTCAATACATATTGGGTTGGCAGCTTTGTCTGGTCAATCAGTTTTAATACGCCGTTTTCCCATTGAATTGGTTTTAATTTATTTTCCATAGCTTACAACTCCATTTTTTCAATCATAGTATAAATTAATCTTTTGACATTTTCGATATTTTCATTAAAAACTTTCAAAACAGCTTCATGGGTGACTGGTTTTATATCGTCACGTCCTTCAAGACCTGCATCATAATCGGTAATAAGGGAAATATTCACATAGGGAATCTCCATTTCAAGAGCAAGGTAGCATTCCGGATATTGAGTCATGTTAATTACTTCCCATCCCATGCTGCTGAACCAGCGGCTTTCGGCACGGGTAGAAAATCTGGGTCCCTGAATAACGACAACAGTCCCTTTTTCATGAACCGGTATATTTAATTCCTTAGCTGTCTCAATAGCAAGCTTTCTTAAATTGGCATCGTAAGGGTCGGCAGGACTGACATGCTTTACCTCAGGTCCTTCGAAAAATGTATCAGCTCTTCCTGTAGTTCTGTCCACAAATTGGTCACAGATAACAAATTCTCCCGGCTTAATGTGAGGCTGCAGGCTTCCGCATGCATTAGGGGAAATGATGCTTTTGACTCCAAGCATTTTCATTGCATAAATATTTGCCTTATATGGAACAAGATGCGGTGGATATTGGTGTTTTTTCCCATGCCTTGGTATAAAGGCGACCTTTTTATTTCCGATAGATGCGATTGCAATTTTATCACTGGGTTTTCCATATGGAGTATCCAGCTCAAACTCTTCCACATTGTCGAGAAATGAATAGAAACCGGAGCCTCCAAAAACTCCCACATCGGCACGTATATTCATGATTATCCCTCCAGTTGTTTAAGTGTATTCCTGTACTTTAAATTATATATTATTTTGATTTATTTTCAATTATCTGATTCGTTATAACCGGTTTATATTTTGGAGATATTAAATTACGAAAAAAGGAATATGGAGGACTATATAAATGGATGCAAAAAAAATTCAATATTTTAAAAACAAACTTCTGGAGGAAAAAAGGAAGCATGACAATACTTTAAACGGAATGAAAGAATTAAATATTGGGGAAAGTGGAAGATATTCTGCGGATGAGCTTTCAAACTACGATAATCATCCTGCAGATATGGGCACGCAGCTTTTTGATTTGGAATTTGGCATGGCACTGCAGGTAAATGAAGAGTATAACATAAAAGAAATAGAGGATGCATTGCAGAGAATAGAAAACGGAAGTTACGGAAAGTGTGAATTGTGCGGAAAAGAGATTGGAGAGGAACGTCTTGAAATTGTACCGGCAACGCGATTGTGCATAGAGTGCGAGAAAGAGAAAAAGCTTGATGTGAGTTATTTGGCCGATGAACGTCCTGTTGAGGAAAAGGTGATACGTGCACCTTTGGGAAGAAAATATTTCAATGCACCTGAACCAACGGATGATGAACATGAGGGAATGGACCAGCTGAATGATTTGATGAAATACGGAAGCTCCGATTCACCTCAGGACCTTGGAGACTTTGCGGATTATAAGGAATACTACACCAATGAAATTGATCACCAAGGCCTGGTGGATGAAATGGATCAGATTAGCAATAAGGATTATAAAAGGCAATTGCCGGATTGATATGATTAAAACGGGCGGACAGAGTCGTCCGCCCTTAAAACCATCGCATAATAATCTTGTAAACAATGATTATTTTAAAATGTCTTTTTGTTTCAGTTTCCTTACTAACTCTTCATCCGGTGTAACATATACCGTCTTATAATTCTCATATATAACCATGCCGGGTTTGGCGCCTGAAGGCTTTTTAACATTTTTAACCTTTGTATAATCCACCGCCACATTGGCTGATGCTTTTCCTTTGCTGTGATAAGCGGCAAGAACCGCTGCTTCAAATATTGTAGACTCAGGTATGTCATTTTTATTATTTACCTTGACAACCGTATGGGAGCCTGGAATATTTTTAGTATGGAACCATAAGTCATTTTCTTTTGAAGCGCGAAGGGTCAGATAATCATTTTGCTTATTATTTCTGCCCACCAAAATTTCAAATCCGTCGGAGCTTATAAAACGGAGGGGCTGGGAAGGAGCCTCCGTTTTCTTTGATTTGGCTTTCATTTTACTTTTTACATAGCCCTGCTCCTCAAGTTCTGTTCGTATGTCGTTTATATCTTTTTCGCTTTCCGCGCGGGAAAGCAGATCATAAGCGGATTCAAGGTATTCAATTTCTTCCAGATTCAGTTTCATTTGTTCCGAAACCATTTTTGCAGCGTTTTTTGCTTTTGTATACTTCAGATAGTATTCCTGGGCATTTCTTGAAGGAGTATATTCAGGATTCAGGGGAACAGATATTACAGGGCATGATTCATCATAGAAGTTTTCCAATTCAATATTGCTCATTCCCTGTGAAATCCTGTATATATTTGCAGTGATTAAATCCCCGTATATTTTAAACTGCTCTCTGTTTTCCACTTCTCTCATTTTTTGCTGTTGAATAGACAGCTTTTTTTTGCACCTGTCCAAATTGTTGCTGATAATTTTCAGCAAATCGGTTGACTTCTGCTTCAATCTTTCCTGGGCGTCACGCATGGTATAAAATGTATCAAGAACTTCATTGATTGAGTCATAGGGTATAATATTACGATTACTATATTGGGTAATGAATATGGCAGAAAAATCAACGACCTTTTTGGTTTCGGAATCCGATAATATTACAGGCTGAAAAACAGCATTTTTTACTTTATCAAAGACATTAAAAAATTGATTGCAAATATCTTCTTTATCATTCCTGTTTAGATCCCCCACATACAAGTCCGTGTTGTGAAAAGCCAAAAAACATATTTCCCGGGCAATCAGCGGGCTTATGCCGGTAAAGCTGTTAACAAGGAATTTATCAATCTTAATACCTTCGCTTTCGTTATAAAGCATGTCTATAAAAGCATCTTTTGAACACTTAACAGGGTTATGCTTTCCCTGAGACGGCGGGAATTCATATTTTAAGCCGGGCAGAACCTGTCTTACGCTGCTTACACTTATATCAACATGTTTTATGCTGTCGATTATCTTATCAGATGCATCTACTAAAATGATATTACTGTGACGTCCCATGATTTCCAAAATAAGCTTTTTGGTAGTCAGGTCACCCATTTCATTATAGCTTTCAATATTAATTTGTAGGATTCTTTCAAAGTTTGGTTGTACTATATTTGTTATTCTGCCGCCGGTTAAATGCTTCCGGAGAAGCATGCAGAACATAGGCGGCGTATCCGGATTGGCTTTGCTGATATTGGTAAAATGAATTCTTGGGTTATTGGAACTGGCGCTTAAAAGAAGACGTTCATTTTTACCTTTACCTCTGACCAGTAAAATAAGCTCGTCCTTTTCCGGCTGGTAAATTTTTTCTATTCTGCTGTCTATCAATCGATTGTTTAATTCGTATGAAAGGCAGCTGACAACAATACCGTCAAGTGGCATATAATCACTCCTATAATTATATGGATAAGTTATATTATAGTTTATTTTCAATGGGATGTATAGGGTAATGTAGTTATTATATTATTGAAAAAATTAAATGAAAAACTATTTTAAATATCGGAATTTGTGTTATAATACATTACATAAGAGTGGATGGTGATATATTGCATGATAAAAAGTATGACAGGTTACGGAAGAAACGAATTGCAAGAGAATAACAAGGATCTGGTCGCAGAAATCAAGTCCGTAAATCATCGATATGTTGATTTTTCAATTAAAGTTCCAAGATATTATGGTTTTCTTGAAGATAAGATACGTGAATACTTGCAAAATTATATTTCAAGAGGAAAAGTGGATGTATATATATCCATTGATTCTTATGGGGAAGAGGATAAGCTGGTTTATCTGGATGAAGGACTTGCATCCAGTTATATAAAAGCTTTGTATCAGCTCAGAGATCGTTTTGGAATCACCGATGATATATCGGTTTCAAGTGTTGCAAGGTATACGGATATATTTAAAATTGAACGTAAAGAGGAAGACCATGAAGAATTGTGGAAAACAGTACAAAAGGTACTTGACGGTGCCGTTCAGGATTTTATGGCATCAAGAATAAGGGAGGGAATGAGGTTAAGAGATGACCTTTTAGAACGAGGGAAATATATTTTGAGCGTTGTTGAAGAAATAGAGATAAGGTCACCTCAGGTAGTAAAAGAATACAGAGAAAAGATTGAAAGCCGGATAAAAGAGCTGCTGGGAGAAATCCCTGTTGATGAAAGCAGAATTCTTACGGAAGTAGCCATATATGCAGACAAAATTAGCATCACCGAAGAATTGGTTAGACTTAAAAGTCATTTGTCGGAACTTAACACAATCCTGGACAGTGACCAGCCGGTAGGACGGAAGTTGGATTTTTTGCTTCAGGAAATGAACAGGGAGATTAATACGATAGGCTCCAAGGCAAATGATTTGGAAATTTCAAAAAAGGTTGTAGAAATAAAAGCCGAGTTGGAAAAATTACGTGAACAGGTACAAAATATCGAATAGATAAAAAACATTAATAATTTTATGGGAGGAATTCATATGAAATTAATTAACATAGGTTTTGGAAATATTGTATCGGCCAATAGACTGGTTGCTATTGTAAGTCCTGAGTCTGCACCTATCAAGAGGATTATTCAGGAGGCAAGAGACCGCGGGATGTTGATTGATGCTACATATGGAAGAAGAACAAGAGCAGTCATCATAACAGACAGTGACCATATTATTCTTTCCGCAGTACAGCCTGAAACAGTGGCACACAGACTAACAGCCAAGGATAATGCCCAGGTAGAGGATGAGGTTATTGATGATGAAGAGGAATAGGGGTCTTCTTATTGTTATGTCCGGGCCTTCAGGTGCCGGTAAAGGTACTGTATGCAAGGCGCTGGTTGAGAATAATGACAACATTTTTCTCTCCGTGTCTGCTACTACCAGACAACCACGAAAAGGTGAGGTCGAAGGAATTAATTATTATTTTAAGTCTGAAGATGAATTTAAACAGATGATTGCTAATAATGAGTTAATGGAATGGGCTGTTTATTGCAATAATTATTATGGTACTCCATGCAAGGCCGTAGAGGATATGCTGAATGAAGGGAAAGATGTTATTCTTGAGATTGAGGTTCAGGGTGCTATGAAAATAAGGAGCAAATACCCTGAAGGCATTTATATTTATTTGCTTCCCCCTTCACTTGAAGAGCTTCGCAACAGAATTGTGGGAAGGGGAACCGAAACACAGGAAGTCATTGATGAAAGATTAAAGACTGCAAGACTTGAATTTCAGTATATAAAAAAGTATAATTACTTATTGGTCAATGATGACCTCAGTGAAACGGTAAAAAAGATTGAATCAATTATTGTTGCTGAAAAATGCAGGATAGAGAGAAATAATGACATTATGGAAGAGGTGTGTAATATATGATTTATCCACCAATTAATAAGCTGATGGAAAGGGTGGACAGCAGATATACTTTGGTAGTTGTTACGGCAAAAAGGGCAAGAAATATTGCTGAAGGCTCACCAAAGCTTACGGAATGCAATTCGGATAAGCCTGTAACAGTAGCGGTGCATGAAATTGCAGAAGGTAAAATCAAATACCGCAGAACGAAAGATTCTGTGAAATAAGGAATGGTGAAGGCAAAATGCTGAAAAACAAGACGGTTGTAGTAGGTGTGTGCGGCGGAATCGCAGCATATAAGGCTGCGGATATGGTCAGCCGCTTAAAAAAGCTGAATGCTGATGTGCATGTTATAATGACTCGATCGGCTTGTGAATTTATTCGACCTTTAACATTCCAGTCATTATCTCAGAATTATGTTATCAGCGATATGTTTCAGGAGCCGCGTACCTGGGAAATTGAACATATTTCGTTGGCACAGAAAGCAGATCTTTTTTTAATTGCTCCCGCAACTGCCAATTTAATCGGTAAAGTGGCTTCAGGCATAGCTGACGATATGTTGTCAACTACCATAATGGCTACAAAAAGCCCGGTGTTATTTGCGCCGGCAATGAATTGCAATATGTATGAAAATCCCATTGTTCAGGATAATATAAAGAAGCTTCAGACGTTGGGATATTTATTTGTTGAACCTGCTTATGGCCGTCTGGCATGTGGGGATATAGGCAAAGGAAAGCTTGCCGATACAGAGGATATTATTGATGAAGTTCTTAATACCATAGCCTTTCCTAAAGATTTGAAAGGATTAAATGTACTGGTTACAGCAGGGCCTACCAGAGAAGCGTTTGATCCCGTCAGATTTATAACCAATTATTCCTCCGGAAAAATGGGCTATGCTATTGCAAAGGCAGCCAAATACAGAGGTGCAAATGTAACTCTCATCAGCGGTCCCACAGCATTAAAACAGATTAACGGAATAAAGACGGTTTATGTTGAATCAGCAAGGGACATGTATCATGCTGTAATGGAGCACTATAAGGATTCGTCAATCATTATCAAATCCGCAGCAGTCAGTGATTATCGCCCTGCGGAAATAAGTGACAGTAAGATAAAGAAGAGCAGTGATATGAATATCAAGCTTGTAAAGAATCCTGATATTTTAGCTGAATTAGGTTCGAAAAAACATAAGCAGCAGGTTTTGATCGGTTTTGCTATGGAAACTCAGGACCTGGAAAGATATGCACAAGAAAAAGTAATCAATAAAAATCTTGACCTTATTATTGCAAATGACTTAACAAAAGAAGGAGCCGGTTTTGCCGGAGATACCAATATTGTTAAGATGATTGATAAGGCGGGACATATAGAAGATATACCTAAGATGACGAAAGAGCAGCTTGCCCATAAAATTTTGGATAGAGCATTGCAGATTTATTCTCAAAAAATTTCAATACAAGTATAGTCTAATGGCTCATCATTTGATGGGCTGTTTCGATTTTTGGAGGGGATAACGGTGCGGGAAAAAGTTATTGCAGAAGTTGTTATAAATAATCCATCAAGAAATGTAGATAAAGTATTTCATTATTTCATTCCAACAGATAAGGCTGAACAAGTTAAAGTGGGTGTTCGGGTTCTGGTTCCTTTTGGTGGAAGCAATAAGAAAGTGGAAGCATTTGTTATTAATATTACAGACTATACTGAAATACCTCATTTAAAACCAATCAGCGATGTCATCGACGGGTCTCCGTTATTTAACGAAAAGATGATTCAATTAGCCCAATGGATGAAGAAGCAGTATTTATGTACGTTATATGAAGCTTTAAAAGTGATTATGCCTCCCGGTATTGGTTTAAAGATGCAGGAATGGGTAAAAATGAATGAAAAGGCCGATAAGGAATATATAAATAGCAACATTAAGAATTCAAAGCTGCAAAAGCGTATTGTAAATACTTTGATTGAAAATGGAGGAAGCATTGAATACAATGAATTAGCATTAATTGTTCAGAGCAATTATTTGAGAAAATCCATTAATCTGCTTCAAAGCAAAGGAATTGTTGATATCGTACAAAAAAGCTATTCCGCAGTAAAGGAAAAGACCGTACGTCTTGCTTACCTTTCCGTCAGCGAGGAGGAAGCGTTGTATTTTATTGAAGATGCAGGAAAACGTGCACCGGTTCAAGCGAAGATGGTTCAAATACTGCTGGAAAATGAAACAGTTGCCCTATCGGATTTGGTACTTTTTTCGAAAGGCTCCTATAGTGCAGTAAATTCTTTATATAAAAAGGGAATTATCAATTTCCGCAGCCATTCTGTTGTACGTAATCCTTATGATGAAACAAGGTTTAAAAAGACGGAAGCTTTTGTGCCTACCGATGAGCAGAAAAATGTGATAAAATTACTAAGTGAAAAAATTAAGGCATCGGTTGTGTCGACCAGTTTGCTTAGAGGTGTAACGGGAAGCGGAAAAACAGAAGTTTTTCTTCAGGTTATTGAATATGCAATATCCATTGGAAAGCAAGCCATTGTACTGGTACCTGAAATATCTCTTACGCCACAGATGGTTGAAAGATTTATCAGCAGATTCGGTTCACGTGTTGCTGTTTTTCACAGTGGGCTGTCTTTAGGAGAAAGGTATGACCAATGGAGAAAAGCGAAAAACGGAGAAGTGGATGTTGTAGTAGGAGCCAGGTCTGCAATTTTTGCACCGTTAAGTAATCTTGGCATTATTATTTTAGATGAGGAACATGAAAATACATATAAGTCAGAAGTTTCGCCAAGGTATCATGCAAGAGAAGTTGCAGAAAAGAGAGCTCAAATTGAAAATGCGGTGGTACTTCTTGCTTCTGCCACTCCGTCTGTCGAAAGCTATTATAAAGCCAAGACGGGTGTTTATTCACTGTTTGAAATGACCAGGAGATATAATAGTGCTCCGCTGCCGACGGTAGATATTGTAGACATGAGGGAAGAACTTGCAAACGGCAACAAATCGATTTTCAGCAAAAAACTGAAAGAAGCAATCAAGTACAATTTGAAAAATAAACAGCAAACAATATTATTTCTTAACAGAAGAGGATTTTCTACATTTGTGTCCTGCCGAAACTGTGGAAATGTATTGGTATGCCCCCATTGCAGTATTTCACTGACTTATCATATAAAAAACAACAGACTTGTGTGTCATTATTGCGGCTACAGCATACGAAATGTGAGCATATGTCCAACATGCGGCAGCAATTATATCCGATACTTCGGAATAGGGACTCAGAGGGTAGAGGAGGAAATAAAAGCCCTTTTTCCTGAAGCTACTGTTATCAGAATGGATGTGGATACTACAGGAAGTAAATATTCACATGAAAAAATACTGAATACTTTTAGGGACAAAAAAATCGACATATTGATAGGCACGCAAATGGTGTCAAAGGGCCTTGATTTTCCTGATGTAACTCTCGTTGGGGTATTGGCAGCGGATATGTCTTTAAATATTGACGATTACCGTTCGAACGAAAGAACATTCCAATTGATTACGCAGGTATGCGGAAGAGCAGGACGAGGGAATATTGAAGGAAAAGCAATTATTCAGACCTATCAGCCTGATAACTATACCATACAGCTTGCAAGCAGGCATGATTATATATCTTTTTATTCGAAGGAAATAAAAATGCGCAGACAATTGGAGTATCCTCCGTTTTCTCAGATTGTATGTATATTGGTTACCGGTATTGATGAGAAAGCAGTGATAGAAAAGCTAAATAAGATGATATCCGATTTTCGGGGAAAGCTTATGGAAAAAGGTTATAATAGTCTATGTCATGGGATATTTGGTCCGGTTTCATGCCCTATATCAAAAATCAAAAATAAATATCGGTGGAGGGCATTGATAAAATGTAAGCAAAGTGAAGAAATATTAAAAGTATTAAGTGATTTACTCCAAGAGCACTATGGTATATATAATAGTAGTGTGAAGAAAGCAGCACTTAATATTGTTATTGATGTAAACCCTATCAATTTATATTAGGAGGTAAAAAATGGCAAGTCGTATTATAAGAAAACTGGGGGAAGATGTACTAAGAAAGAAAAGTCGTCCTGTAGAAAAAATAAATAATAATATTTTAACATTGCTGGATGATATGAAGGAAACCATGAAAGAAGCGAATGGCGTTGGTTTGGCTGCACCCCAGGTAGGTGTTCTGAAAAGAGTTGTAGTAATTGATGTAGGTGATGGCCCCATAGAATTAATTAACCCAGAAATTATCCGCCAGGAAGGAACTCAGATTGAAGTAGAAGGCTGTCTTAGTATACCCGGAAAATGGGGTGAAGTAGAGAGGCCGGCGGCAATAGTAGTCGAGGCATTAAACAGGGATGGCGAAAAAATAAGAGTTGAAGGAACGGGGCTGCTGGCAATTGCATTAAGCCATGAAATTGACCATTTGGATGGAGTTTTGTTTATTGATAAAGTAATCAGATTTGTTGAGCCTGATGAGAGGTGAGTAAATGAAAGTGCTATTTATGGGTACTCCGGAATTTGCGGTACCCTGTCTTGAGCAATTAATAAAGGATAAGTTCCATGTAGTAGGAGTTGTAACTCAGCCCGATAAGCCAAAGGGCAGAGGGCATAGGCTGGCAGCTCCTCCTGTTAAGGAATGTGCGTTAAAAAACGATATTCCTGTATTTCAACCTGAAACATTAAAAAATGAAGCATTTAAGGAATCTTTGGAAACATTACAGCCGGACATTATTGTAGTTGTAGCGTATGGGAAAATTCTTCCAAAATATATATTGGAATATCCGGAACTGGGCTGCATTAATGTTCATGCTTCATTGCTTCCCAAATACAGAGGTGCCGGGCCCATACAATGGTGTATTATAAACGGAGAAAAAATTACGGGCGTTACTACCATGTATATGAATGAGGGGCTGGACACAGGGGATATGATATTAAAAGAAGAAATTGCTATTGGTGAAAATGAAACCGCAGGAGAACTGCATGACCGTTTGGCTTTGCTTGGTACCAGGGTTTTGCATGAAACTCTTGCACTCATAGAAAAAGGCATGGCTCCGAGAATTCCCCAGTCAGACCATGAGGCTACTTATGCACCAATGCTTGATAAAAGTACCGGATTGATCAATTGGAACAAAAAAGCGCAGGATATTAAGAATCTGGTCAGAGGCGTAACACCTTGGCCTGCTGCGTATACCTATTATCAGGGAAAGATGATGAAGATTTATTCGGTAGATGTAATGCCCGGGAATGGGAAAGCTTTGCCTGGCACTATTATTGAACATATTCCCGACAATGGATTGATTATACAAGCAGGTGACGGCAATAGGATAGTGATCAGAGAATTGCAATTTGAAGGCGGTAAAAAAATGACCATCGATGAGTATTTAAGAGGGCATTCTATACAGTTTGGTGAAGTGTTAGGAAAAAATGATGGAGCATGAATATAAATTAAGGATTTTTGCAAGAGTATCCCGGTTTTTTATTGGCCTTTCAGTTCTTGCGTTGGCTGCTGCAACTTTGGTATATTTATATGTGGATGAGGTAACCTATAGTATACCTATTGCTGTCGTTTCAGGCGGAACGGCGGCAAGAAAAGCAATTATTAAGAAAAGCCGAATGTAGTTGTTTCTGTGGCATGCAGTTGTGATTTAATGAGTGGTCTCATGGATGTTGACAATATCCCGGTAATTGCAATAGAAAACTGTATGCCAAATGGTCCATGTGAGGATACCATAGTTGCCACAAATAAAATAGAAGAAGCAATATGTAAGTTATTGATAGGAGAACAGGAATGAATAGTAATTCACCAAGAGAGACGGCATTAAAAATTCTATATGATATTGAAGTGCATAATGCATATGCAAATATATCATTAAAAAAGCATTTAAAAAACGTAAATTATAAAGTTGAAGACAGGGGACTTATTACCGAACTGGTTTATGGAATTATAAAATATAAAATGACATTGGATTTCATCATAAAACAGTTTTCGAGTATAAAAGTCAATAAAATTTCTCAATGGATATTAAATATTTTAAGACTTGGCATTTATCAAATTATTTATTTGGATAAAATACCTGATTCGGCAGCCTGTAATGAGAGTGTAAAGCTGGCTAAGAAATATGGTCATCAGGCGTCCGTAAAATATGTCAACGCTGTTCTTAGAAATATAGCAAGAAATAAAGACAATATTCAATACCCAAATAAAAAGAATCAACCTGTAGAGTATTTATCGATACAATATTCTTTTCCGGAATGGCTGATAAAAAAGTGGATTTCGCGGTATGGTTTTGAATTTACCGAATCATTATGCAATGCCAGTAATAATGTTGCCGGAATAAGTGTCAGAACAAATACTTTGCAGGTGACTCCTGAAGAGCTTATGGATATTTTGATGAAAGAAGGCGTTCATGCAGTTAGAGGGAAGTACTGCAGGGAAGCTCTGATTCTAAGCAATGTGGGAAGTATGGATTATCTCGAAGCATTTAAAAAGGGATTGTTTCAGGTACAGGATGAAAGTTCTATGCTGGTATCCAAAGTGTTGGATCCCAGACCCGGAGAGTTTATAATTGATGTATGCTGCGCTCCGGGCGGTAAGACAACGCACATTGCTCAAATAATGCAAAACAGAGGAAGAATAATAGGTTGGGATATCCATGAACATAAAATAAAGCTGGTCAATGAAAGCGCAAAAAGATTGAATATTGATATTATATATGCGTCTGTACACGATGCTGCAGAAGAAATGACAGAATATGTTGAAAAGGCGGACAGAGTGTTGGTAGATGCACCTTGTACCGGGTTGGGGATTATTAGAAGAAAGCCTGATATAAAGTGGAACAGGGAAAATGAAGATATCCAAAGTATAGTTGCCCTGCAGAAGAGAATCTTGAGTGTATCTTCAAGGTATGTTAAAAAAGGTGGTTATCTCGTGTATAGTACCTGCACCATCCAGGATGAAGAGAATATTGAAGTTATTGATGATTTTATGAAGAATCATCCTGATTTTATTCCTGAAAACATTGAAAAGTATTTTCCGTCAGAGCTTAACAGGGATTCTTTAAAAGATGGATACATACAGCTTTATCCCAATGTGGACGATACGGATGGTTTCTTTATTTGCAAGCTGAAACGAAAGGAGTAAATAGCTTGACACAGAAGATCAATTTGAAAGATCTTACCTATGAGGAGCTTGAGCAATTTGTTATTGGTAATAATCAACCCAAATACAGGGCAAAGCAAGTATTTCAGTGGCTTCATGCAGGGGTGAAAAGCTTTGATGAAATGACCAATCTGCCAAAAGAGTTCAGGAAGCAGCTTCATGAAATCAGCTTTATAAGCACCGTGAAGATTGTTGAAAAATACGAATCAAAGCTGGACGGAACCATAAAATATTTGCTGGAAATAATGGATGGAAATTATATTGAATGTGTTATAATGAGATATAAGCACGGCATAACCATTTGTATTTCTACTCAGGTAGGCTGCAGAATGGGGTGCAGCTTTTGCGCTTCAACCATAGGCGGTCTTGTCCGCCATTTATCTGCAGGTGAGATTCTTGATGAAGTCATTTTTATACAAAAGGATATTGGCGAAAGAATTTCGAATATTGTATTGATGGGAATAGGTGAACCTCTTGATAATTATGAAAATGTTATACGATTTTTAAAAAATGTAAATAATCCGTTAGGGATAAACATAGGATACAGACATATTTCCTTGTCAACATGCGGATTGGTGGATGGTATCATGAAATTGTCGGAGGAAAGCATGCCAATTACACTGTCGATTTCTTTGCATGCTCCCAATGATCATATACGGAATATGATTATGCCGGTCAGCAGGCAATATTCAATGGATGAACTGTTGGAAGCATGCCGTATATATGCGGAAAGGACGAAAAGAAGGATAACTTTTGAATATGCGATGATTTCCGGGATTAATGACAGCCTGGAAAATGCAAAAGAGTTAGGAAACAGAATTCAGGGAATATTGTGTCATGTTAATCTTATACCTGTTAATAAAATAGAAGAAAGGCAGTACACAAAAAGTACTGAGGAGCAAATAAACCTTTTTAAAGCACAGCTCGAAAGGATGGGCATACCTACTACGGTAAGGCGCGAGCTGGGAAGTGATATCAATGCTTCTTGCGGTCAGTTGAGGAGAAAGAGAGTGGGGGAAGTATAGGTGATTATAGGAGCATTTACGGATAAAGGAAAGAAAAGAGAAATTAATGAAGATGATTATTACATATCTGATTTTGATGAATTGGGCAATGGTTATTGTATTATTGCAGACGGGATGGGCGGACATAATGCCGGAGAAGTTGCAAGTAAAATAGCAATCGATGTTATTCGTGACTGCATTGACAGCAAATATAGCTCGGATATGTCCGAACAGCAGATTTGGGATATACTGAACCTAAGCATGGAAAAAGCTAATTATGCAATTTATCAGAAGTCCATGGAAAATGAGAAATATTCGGGAATGGGTACGACAGCCATTATATGCCTGATTCATAATAAAAATGCTTATATTGCCCATGTGGGTGACAGCAGAGCATATCTTATGAGAGATGGAAAAATGATTCAGATAACAACGGATCATTCAATGGTGGAAGAATTAATCAATAATGGCAGCATTACCCGTGAAGAAGCAGCGAATCACCCTCAAAAAAATGTAATAACCCGGGCATTAGGTTGTGAAGAAAATATAAAAATTGATACATATACGCAAAAATACTCAGAAAAGGATATCTTATTAATTTGCACCGATGGCCTGACGAATATGCTTACCTGTGACGAAATAATTCACGTTATTAGTGAGTGTGAAAATATTCAGCATGGCGTTGAAAAGCTTGTAAGCCTGTCGAATGACAAGGGTGGACTTGATAATATTACAGTAGTAGCATTGGGCATGTAAATGTTATATATTCTTTTAAAGAGGTGTAACGATGATAGGGATGATTTTAGGTAATCGATATGAAATTGTAGAAAAAATCGGCAGTGGCGGAATGGCTTTGGTATACAAGGCAAGGTGCCGGTTATTAAACAGATATGTTGCTGTAAAGATTTTAAGGCAGGAGTTAATTGAGGACAAGGAATTTATAAGCAGATTCAGTATTGAAGCGCAAGCAGCAGCAAGTTTATCTCATCCAAATGTCGTGTCGGTTTATGATGTAGGCCAACAGGACAATATATATTATATAGTCATGGAATATGTAGAGGGAATAACTCTTAAGGAATATATTGCTGAAAACGGACCCATGAAATGGAGAGAAGCTCTCAATTTCAGCATCCAGATATGTTCTGCATTGGAACATGCACATAAAAAGCATATTGTACATAGGGATATTAAACCTCACAATATTATTGTGACAAAGGACGGAATGTTAAAAGTTACTGATTTTGGAATTGCTCATGCAGTGTCGACTTCTACGATTACAATGGGCGGTAATACTATTGGTTCTGTACACTACTTTTCACCGGAGCAGGCAAGAGGAGGATATACGGATGAAAAATCTGATATTTATTCTCTCGGTATTGTCATGTATGAAATGCTTACTGCCAGGGTTCCATTTGACGGAGACAGGCCTGTAATAGTTGCAATGAAGCATATTCAGGAGCAGCCTGTGCCTCCCAGAGAAATTAACAGCAGTATTCCGGTTGCAGTGGAATCTATTATATTAAAAGCGATTGCCAAGGAACAAAGGAATCGATATGCATCGGCTACGGCGATGCTCAGTGACTTATACAGGGCATACGATTATCCGGAAGAAGTCCTTACGGAAAGTGAAGATGCAATTGATTCTTTCCCTACGCAAAAGATACCTGCTGTTGCTGCCGGCGAGGAGGGAAAGGTGTTGCCTGAAAATTCGAAGAAAAAGAAAAAGAAAATGCCAAAAGAAGATAAGGTAGCCGTATGGGCTGCAATTGTTACCTCTTTGGTCATAATCGGCTTTATAACGTTTGGGATAATAAAAGCCTTTTATCCGGGAGCAGTAGGATTTGGTGAAGAAGAGCAGGTTGTACCGGATTTGGTTGGTCAGGATTTTAAAACAGCGGAAAGCCTTTTTGCTAATTCCAAATTTAAGATAGTAAAGGAACAAGAAGTTTATGACAGCGAAGTAGAAAAAGGACGAATTATTTCACAGGAACCGGCTGCCAAGACAAAGGTGAAGCTGCCTCATGAAATCAAAGTAACCGTAAGTTTAGGTGCAAAATCCATCATTTTAGAGGATTTGACGAATTTAGAATACAGGCAGGCGGAGATTCAATTGGATCGAAATGAATTAAGATATAAGGTTATCAACGAATCAAGCGACCGTATACCGGAAGGTATAGTAATCCGACATATTCCTGAAGCCGGCGTTGAAGTAAAAGCAGGGGATATGGTTACTCTTTATGTCAGCAGCGGAAGAGAAATAAAGATGGTTCAGGTGCCGAGTCTCATTGGGAAAACGGAACAAGAAGCCATTGCCAGCATATATCAGTCAGGTTTGGTACAGGGACAGATTACCCGAGAGCAAAGTGATAAGCCTAAAAATACAGTCATACGGCAAAGCAAGTCCGCCGGTGAAGAAGTAGAAGAAAAGACGGCCATTGATTTGGTAGTAAGCCAGGGAATGCCTGCAGAACCTGAGCAAAACGAAACACCGGGTAATGCCGAGCAATTAAAAGAAAGAATAATCAGCATAAATCTTCCTGACGATAAGGAAACCGTAAAATTAAAAGTAACTGCAAACGGAAAAACCATTTATGAGAAAACACATAATAAAGCGGAAAGTCCGGTTGAAGTAAAGGTTAAAGGAATTGGAAAAGTTGAAATTCAAGTATTCTTTGATGGAGTATTCCAGGCAAAAGATGAAATTGATTTTGGCGGTGATGTACAATAATGCCTGAAGGTACTATAATAAAAGGTATTGGTGGATTCTATTATGTAAAAACAGACAGCGGAATTGTTGAATGCAGGGCAAGAGGAAAATTCAGAAAAAGTACCGATACACCGCTTGTTGGTGATAATGTTATCATACAACTTTCCGAAAATGACCATACAAAAGGCAGTATTGAAAAAATACTGCCGCGGACAATACAACTGGTCAGGCCGGCTGTTGCCAATGTGAATCAGTTGTTGGTTGTATTTGCGTTACACAGCCCGGAGCCTAATCTGCTGCTTGCTGATAAGTTTCTGGTTGCTGCAGAAAGCAAGGGACTTGATGTTGTATTGTGTATTAACAAGATTGACCTTGATGAAGATAGGAACAGATTTAAGGAATTATATAATATTTATAAAATTGCAGGCTATAAAGTGATTGGGACAAGCTGTAAGACTATGGAGGGTATTGAGGAGCTTCGTGAAGCATTAAGAAATAAGATAACTGCTTTTGCAGGATCTTCTGGTGTTGGTAAATCCAGCTTATTAAATGCTATTGACCAACGTTTTTCCCTTCAGACAGGTGAAATCAGTAAAAAAATAGAACGTGGCAGGCATACAACAAGGCATGTTGAGCTGTTGGAGCTGGATGGCGGAGGCTTTGTTGTAGATACTCCCGGATTTAGTACTTTTGAACTGATGGATATCAGTGCTTCAAAACTGCAGTATTATTTCAGAGAGTTTGAGCCATACATACCCTATTGCAGATTCAGCAGCTGTTCGCATACCTCTGAGCCGGGATGTGCCGTTATTGAGGCTTTGAATAATGGTGCAATATGTACATCAAGATACGAGAATTATATACAGTTTTATAACCAGCTAAAAAACAAAAAGGAGTGGGAAAAATGATAAAAATAGCTCCATCTATATTATCTGCAGATTTTTCAATGCTTCGCAGTGAAATTGAAAAAGTGGAGTCGGCAGGTGCGGATTTGTTACATATTGATGTAATGGATGGACATTTTGTACCGAATATGAGCATTGGCACACCTGTTGTAAAGAGTATACGAAAATGGAGTAAGCTTTGTTTTGACGTTCATTTAATGATAGAAAATCCGGAAAAATATATTGAAGATTATATAAAGGCAGGAGCAGATTACATTTCAGTGCATGTTGAAGCAACAAAACACATTCATCGGTGTATACAAATGATACATGGTTTTGGCGCAAAAGCATGCGTGGCGTTAAATCCGGCAACTCCCCTTAATACCATTGAATATCTTTTAAATGATGTTGATATGGTTTTACTAATGACGGTGAATCCCGGCTTTGGGGGACAGAAGTATATTCCCGTCATGACAGAGAAAATTGCAAAATTAAGAAAAATCATTCATGAAACAGGACGGAATATTGATATTGAGATTGATGGTGGAATTGACAGGAGCAATATTTATGAAGTCACCAATGCGGGGGCAAATGTAATTGTTGCAGGTTCGGCAATATATAATTCAGATAATCCTGCAGAAATGATAAAAATATTAAAATCTATGGCCAAGGTTGATGATAAGTAGATGCAAGCAGCTATTATTTCAAACGGTTATATTCGTGATTATGAATTTATCAGGAATGTGGTATTTTACGCAGATTTGGTCATTTGTGCCGATGGAGGAGCCAGGCATGCGTGTCGCATGGGTATTGTACCTGACATTGTAATCGGTGACCTTGATTCAATGGATGACAATGTAAAGGATTTATTGATAAAGAAAAACGTAGAAATTATTAAGTATCCGACAGAAAAGGATGAAACAGACACTCAGCTTGCGGTAGAATATGCTATCCGGAAAAAATGTGAAGAAATTGTTATGATAGGCTGTCTGGGGAACCGCTTCGACCATTCATTTGCCAATGTTTGTCTGTTAAAATATATGATGGACAGGGGCTTAAAAGGAAAGATTGTCAATGAAAATAATGAAATATATTTGATTGGTGACAATGACAGTATACAATTAACCGGAGAAATAGGGGAAAAGGTATCTCTTTTGCCAATGAGTGATTATGCGGATGGAGTAACTACCGAAGGGCTTTATTATAAGCTTGAAAACGCAAGAATTCCATTAGGAATCTCATATGGTATAAGCAATGTTTTTATAGCTCCTAAGGTGAAAATCAGCATAAAACAAGGACTTTTATTAATAATAAAAGCAAAAGATTAAAGACTATCACAAAAAGAAGCTCACTGAATATACTGGTATTAGGAGGTGAGCTTTTTTCATGGCCGGCAGACGAAAGACATTAGGCCTTCTCTTGGGAGCCGTGGGTTGCGGCGTTTTGCTCGCTTCTATCATACCAATCGGTGCGTTGGTTGTCATTGAAGGCGCGATATTGATTGCAATAGGCTGGTTGTTCTTAACCAGGGGATAAAAAGGATAATAAAAGTGAGGTGTTAGAATGAAAATTGTAGTAGTTAAAATGCCCAAATTTATAGGTAGATTTCTAAAAGCTGTGTTTCGAATGAATTGAATGAGTACATAAACGCAGGTAATTGCAAAATGCAGACGAGTATTATCATAACGAAGCGGTAGAGGCGGACGAATCAGTCCGCCCGAAAAGGATGAGGACGGTCCTTCAGAAGAACCGTCCTCATCCTTTTTTAATTATTATATTGCTCTGGTTACCTTATTCGAACGTAAACAACGGGTACATACCTTTATTGTTTTTGGAGTACCGTTAACAATAGCCCTTACAGATCTTACATTAGCCTTCCAGGTTCTATTTGATCTTCTATGTGAGTGACTTACCTGAATACCGAAGCTCACACCTTTTCCGCAAACAGCACAACTTGCCATCTATATACACCTCCTTAAAGTACATGGGTAATTACACGATTCATAAAAACATTAATATTTTAACAAACAAAGCGTCATTTTGCAAGGGTAAAATAAAATAAAAATGCAATTCAGCAAAAATGGGGTAGCGTGAATAGCAATATTGTATTAAAATTATTATATTAGGATAAATATTATATATAAATATTTTATGGAGGTAATTATATGCCCGGAAGAATTGAGACGGAATATGGCAGTATACATATGCCGGTTGAAGTAATTGCCAGAATGGCGGGAATTGCCACTACACAATGTTATGGCGTGGTAGGCATGGCTTCGCGCAACAGAACCGACGGACTGGTAAATCTTCTGAAAAAAGAATCACTTAGTAAAGGTGTAAAAGTCAGTATAAGCGGAGAATTTATGAACATTGATTTGCATATCATTGTTGAATATGGAGTAAATGTTTCCGCAATATGCGAAAATATCGTGAATAATGTCAAATATAATGTAGAAACGATGACAGGATTAAAAGTCAAAAAAATAAATGTATTTGTTGAAAGTATGAGAGTAGAAGAATAGTGGGGGGGCTTCTTTTGATTCTGGATAAAATTGATGGAATAATACTTAAGGATATGATAATATCTGCAGCAAATAATCTGGAAAACTATAAAAATGTTGTTAATGAGTTAAATGTTTTTCCCGTACCTGACGGTGATACCGGAACCAACATGTCCCTCACACTATCTGCTGCTGCCAGGGAAATAAAGCAAAAGAATGATACCAGTGTATCGGTTATTGCGGATATTCTTGCGTCAGCTTCATTAAGAGGTGCAAGAGGGAATTCAGGTGTCATTTTGTCACAGCTGTTCAGAGGTTTTTCAAAAGAATTAAAGGGTTATAGCACAGTGGATGCAGTTGCTTTTGCCAAAGCGTTAAAGTCCGGTGTTGATACTGCATACAGGGCGGTTATGAAGCCTACGGAAGGCACCATATTGACGGTAGCACGTGAAAGTGCACGATGTGCTGTTGAAGTCAGTGAGAATTTTGACAATATTGTGTATGTTTTGGAACAGACAATAAAACAGGCGAATGATACTCTGCAAAAAACTCCTGATATGCTTCCGGCTTTAAAACAAGCAGGGGTTGTGGATGCCGGAGGTAAAGGACTTGTTTTTATCATGGAAGGTGCTCTTCATGTATTGAAGTACGGCAAGATCATTGAAAAGAGCGAATACCAGGCGGAAACAGAAAAGCAGCAGGAAAAGAAGGAACATGTTGAAGTTGATGGTAATATTGAATTTTCATATTGTACGGAATTTCTTATAAACAAAAGCAGCGCTGATATTGATATAAACAAATATAAAGAAGTATTGCAAAAGCTTGGTGACAGTATGCTGGTCATTGATGATGAACAAATTATTAAAACTCATATTCATACAAACAACCCTGGAATTGTGATTGAAGAAGCACTTAAATTGGGTTGGCTGACAAGCATAAAAATTGACAATATGAAAGAACAGCATCAGCATATTATTGCTCCAAAAGAAAGCCAGGCTGAAAATAAAAAATATGGATTTATTGCGGTTGCTATAGGGGATGGAATTGTCAGGGTTCTTAAGGACATGGGAGTTGATGAAGTCATTGAAGGCGGGCAAACCATGAATCCCAGTACGGATGACATATTAAATGCAGTTAATAAGCTTAATGCAGATACCATCTATGTTTTGCCGAATAATAAAAATATTATTCTTGCTGCCGAACAGTCAAAAACTTTAACAGACAAGAATCTTATAGTAGTTCCGACAAAAAGCATTCCTCAGGGAATTGCATGTATGTTGGCATTCAATCCTTCTGACGAAGCAGACAAAAACCTTGAAAATATGATTTCGGCATTGGAGAGTGTTAAAACCGGACAGATTACTTATGCGGTGAGAGATTCAAAATTTGAAGATAAAGAGATTAAGGAAGGCAATATTCTGGGAATGATTGACGGAAAAATTTCTATTGTAGGAGACGATATTCAAACCACATGCAATGAGCTTCTTGAACTTATGGTTGATGAAGACAGCTCGGTAATTACCATATTCTATGGTGCAGATACCGATATGGAAGAAGCCCAGAAGCTTGCCGAATATGCAGAAGAGAAATTCCCGGATTGTGATATTGAGCTGCACAACGGGGGTCAGCCATTATATTATTACCTTATATCGGTAGAATAGAAGGACAGAATATATGGATTAGCTTACGAGACGAGCTGCCCATGGTGTGAATTTTGATCTAAAAGGCAGGGAGTGAGGAGTGAAAAGTGATATAAAAACAATTAAAGGTGTGGGGCCGTCCAGGGCTGCTCTCCTGAACAAGATAGGGATATATACAGTGGAAGATATGCTATATTATTTTCCGCGAGGTTATGAAGACAGAACAAAACAAAAAAAAATCATTGAACTGGCAGATGGAGAAACGGTATGCATTAAAGCCGCCGTTTTTTCTCGTTTAACGGAATATCCTATTAGAAAGGGATTAACCATATACAAGCTTGTATTAAGAGATGATACAGGCAGTATAACAGCAGTTTGGTATAATCAAAAATACCTGATGAACTCTTTTAAGATTGGACAAACCTATTTCTTTTTCGGAAAGGTTTCTGTGAAGTTCGGAAAAAGGGAAATCATAAGTCCTGTTTTTGAAAGGGAAGGAGAAGAACAGCGATATACCGGAAGAATTATACCTGTTTATCCGTTAACAGCTTCGCTTACTCAGAAGATTGTACAGAATATTATTGAACATTGTTTTGAAGCTGTGGAGGGAAATATTGTTGACCCGCTGCCAAAATGGCTGCGGGAAAAATACAATTTGGCAGAATTGTATTATTCATTATGTAACATACATTTCCCACGCAGTTCTGAGAGCTATTTGATTGCAAGAAGAAGGTTGGTTTTTGAGGAACTGTTTATGCTGCAGTTAGGTCTGCTGAGTATCAAAAGCAAAAGCAGGCAGACGGAAGGTATTGTATTTAAACATATCGATGAACAGGAAAAGTTTATTAATAGCTTGCCCTTTCCTCTTACGGAAGCACAGAAAAGAGTTATTCAGGAAATCAATCAGGATATGCAAAAAACACATGTTATGAACAGATTGGTACAAGGGGATGTAGGTTCGGGGAAAACGGTGGTTGCGGCAGCTGCCATATATGTGTGTATAAAAAACGGATATCAGGCTGCTATGATGGTTCCTACCGAGATTCTTGCGGAGCAGCATTATAAAAGCTTTTGCGAGTTGTTTAAGGGGCATGATGCCAAGCTATGTCTTTTGACCGGAAGCATGACCAAAAAGAAAAAGGATCAATTGCTCTCAGACATCGAAAGCGGAAAGGTTGATATCATCATCGGTACCCATGCGCTTATTCAGGAACAGGTGCATTTTGACAAGCTGGGTTTGGTGATTACCGACGAACAGCATCGGTTTGGTGTGAAACAGAGGGCCGCATTAACCGAGAAAGGGCAAAATCCGCACATACTTGTCATGACGGCCACACCAATTCCTAGAACACTTGCTCTGATACTTTATGGAGATTTGGATATCTCAATTATTGACGAGCTTCCTCCGGGAAGAAAAAAAATTAATACCTACGCCGTGAATGAATCCATGCGTCAGAGGATATATCATTTCATAAGAAAGCAAATTTCAGAAGGAAGGCAGATATACATTGTATGTCCGTTGGTTGACGAATCCGAAGCTCTTGAAGCCAAGTCAGCCGTTGAATATGCCAAAGAGCTGAAGGAAAAGGTTTTCCCGGAATATAATATTGGCTTATTGCATGGAAAAATGAAGGCAAGCGAAAAAGAAATGATCATGAAACAGTATGTTAATGGTGAAATTGATATTTTAGTAGCAACAACAGTAATCGAAGTAGGTGTAAATGTTCCCAATGCCTCTGTAATGATTGTGGAAAATGCGGAGCGTTTTGGATTATCTCAGCTTCATCAGTTAAGGGGAAGGGTTGGCAGAGGTAAATATCAATCGTATTGCATTTTATTTTACAATGGAAACTCCGATATAGCCCGTGAGCGGATGAAGGTTATGGAAAGCACCAATGACGGCTTTAAAATATCGGAAAAGGATTTGGAGCTTAGAGGTCCGGGAGAGTTTTTCGGAACACGTCAGCATGGATTGCCTGATTTAAAAATTGCCAATTTGTTTTCCGACATTGAAATCCTTAAGCAGGTGCAGGAAGCGGCCGAAGAATTATTAAAAAAGGATAGATTTTTGAAAAATGAGCAAAATCAGAATTTAAAGAAAAAAATAAACAGCATGTTTGGTAACACCATTGATATATAGAACAAATTTACCTCCTTGTACATAACATTCATGATTATTTTTTTATAAACTGCACATATTAATAGTGAACAAACAACAGGAGGTGAATAAGGATGACTAACAGAAATAAAACGTTAGTTCCTGAAGCAAGAGCAGCATTGGAAAGGTTCAAGTATGAAGTGGCAAGTGAAGTTGGTGTTAACTTAAAACAGGGTTATAATGGAGATATTACTGCTAGACAGGCCGGCACCATTGGAGGAAACATGGTTAAGAAGATGATACAGCAGGTTGAACAAAGCATGGCAGGCAGATAATGAATAGATATATTAAAAAGGAGTGACGAATTCGTCGCTCCTTTTTAGCAGTCTTTATTTCGATAATGACAAAAAACCATGGCAATTAACTAAGTCTGTTGCCGTCTATGCTAATTTTTACTTTGGTAAGAGAAATCGTTTTTCCTGACAATGCAATTGCTCTTTCGGTTGCCGTCACAATTCCTGAGCAGCATGGTACTTCCATATATGCAACGGTAACGCTTTTGAAAGGATTGCTTTTGAAAATTTGTGTCAATTTCTCAACATAATAACTAATATCATCAAGCTTAGGACAGCCAACAACAACCTTTTTTCCTTTTAAAAGATCGTTATGATAGTTTGCATAGGCAATGGGCACGCAGTCCGCAGTAATTAATAAATCGGCATTTTTAAAATATGGTGCATTAACGGGGACTAACATTAATTGTACCGGCCATTGACGCAGCTGCGTTTTTTGTCCTAAAACAGCGGCATCATTTTTTTCTTCTTCCTCATCAAAAACAATCATCCGGCTGCCCGGACAACCTCCTATACGATGGGATTTCTGCATTGCATGGACAGCCTTCTCGTCAAAGCCGTCAGCTTCGCGTTCAATAATAGTTATGGCATCTTGAGGACAATGTCCAAGACAGGCACCTAATCCGTCACATAGATTATCGGATATGAGTTTTGCTTTTCCGTCAATAATCTGTATAGCACCTTCCGCACAATTTGGAATACATAATCCGCATCCATTGCATTTTTCTTCGTCTATATGAACAATTTTTCGAATCACTGTTCAGGCCTCCTTTGAATAAAATAATTATTTTTAAAAACCGCGTTACGTTAATGATAATATAAAATAAATAATAAATCTGTGATTTTAGTTACGGAATATTTTTTATGGGTAAATATTATAAGTGCAGTAAACATGAGGTTTTGGAGGATTATTATGAATAAATCGAAAAGCTTTTTGAACATACTAAACCAAATAGATCAGCAATTCTTAACAAACAATATGATGAAAAGAGAGTATCACAAGGGTGAAATTATATTTTCTCCTTGCGACAAATGTACCAGCTTAAGTATAGTATTAGCGGGACAAATAAAATTGTGCAAATACAGCTCCCAAGGCAAAGAGCAAATTATTTCTTTTATCAATACCGGAGAAGTTTTCGGCGAAGCATTGGTTTTTAATAATGAGAATTATCCGGTTTTTGTCATAGCCGAAACAAATTGTACAATAGGAATGCTCAATAAGCAGGCAATACTGGAAGCCACATTGAAAAGCAAGGATTTTACAAGATTATTTTTTGAAGAATTAAGCAAAAAAATTATGATTTTAAATAATAAGGTTGAATTGCTTTACTATAGCAATATCAAGCAGAGGCTGGCATTTTATTTATTAAAGTTATCCAAAGAGCAGGGAAGCAATATAATCGACCTGCCGTTTACGAAGCAAAAAATCGCAAATATTCTTGGAACATCGCGTGAAGTAATATCAAGAAATATTAGTGAAATGGAGGAAGAAAACTATATACAAATTAAAGGAAAAAGCGTTATACTGGATATAGAAAGTCTTAGTATGTTATTAGAATCTTGATATAAGAATATGTCTAAAAGTGTTGACTTTTATGTTGATTTATATAAAATAAACATATAGGCAATTTATGTTTTTATTTAATGAAGATTGGTTTTCATACGGAGGAATGGAATGCGGGTTATATCTGGTACGGCAAAAGGACATAAGTTGAAGAGTCTGGATGGTATGGCAACCAGGCCGACTGCTGATAAGATCAAAGAATCTTTGTTTAACATTTTGTTACCGATTATATCCGATACTTATGTTCTGGACTTGTTTGCAGGTACCGGCAGTATTGGAATTGAAGCGTTAAGCCGTGGTGCTGAATTTGCGGTTTTCATCGATAAAAATCCTTCGGCCGTAAAAATTATCAGAGAAAACCTTATACATACCAAGCTTCAAGACAAGTCAAAGATTTATAATGCCGATTATAAAAAGTATATCAATAATATCTATGATGGTGAAAGAGCTTTTGATATTATTTTTATCGACCCTCCTTATAATAAAGGATTGATAATACCTGCGATGCAGCTTATTGGTGAAAAAAAGCTTTTGTCTCCTGATGGTCTTATTGTTGTTGAACATGGAAAAGAAGAAAATATACCAGAACAGATAGGAGATTTTAAAGCTATTCGAAAACAAGATTATGGAAGAACCATTATAACATTTTATAAATAGATAGGATGATGACATGAAAATAGCAGTATACCCCGGAAGTTTCGATCCAGTAACAAATGGGCATTTGGATGTTATTGTGAGAGCGTCTAAGATATTTGATAAGTTAATTATTGCTGTTTTGCAAAACAGCAGTAAGACCCCGATGTTTACAATGGATGAAAGAATTGAATTGCTTAAAAAGGTGACGAAAAACTTAGATAATGTTGAAATAGATTGTTTTCACGGATTACTTGTAAAATATATGGAAGAAAAAAATGCAAAGGTAATTATAAAGGGACTTAGAGCTGTTTCGGATTTTGAATATGAATTTCAGATGGCATTAATGAATAATAAGCTAAATCCCAATATTGAGACGCTTTTTATGATGACAAGCAGCAAATATCAATATTTAAGTTCCAGCATTGTAAAGGAAGTTGGCCGATTGGGTGGCTGTTTAAAAGAGCTTGTGCCTGATGAAATCATACATGACATTGTTATTAAGCTTAGAAAAAACGGGGGGGAATAAATGTGGAAGTGTTGGCTTTAATTGAAGTTTTGGAGGATTACATTGAAAAAGGTGTGTCCATACCACTGTCCGGCAAATGCCTTGTGGATAAGGAAGAAATATTAGAGGTTATTCAGGAAATTCGTTTAAAACTCCCGGATGATTTAAAACAAGCAAAATGGGTTAAAGAGGAAAGACAAAGGATACTTTTGGAAGCTCAAAAAGAAGCAGATAATATTATTAAAAGCGCGGAAGATAAGATTATTTCCATGATTGACGAGCATGAAATAACCAAAAAGGCGTATGAACAGGCAAATGAAATCATTGCCAACGCCCAGAAAAATGCAAGGGAAATCCGTATAGGTACAAAGGAATATGCGGATGAAGTACTTGAGAATTTAGAAAATATTATTCAGAATACCATTAATGTAATTCGTGAAAATCGTCAGGAATTGAAAAAATAGAAATGATTGAGTTGTCTCAATCATTTTTTGTTTTAAACGGACGATTGTTACACGTATATTTCATTCATGTTACAAAATGATTAAACTCAAATATTTCCCCTTTTATTTATTTTAATTATCGAATATATATTACAAGCAAATATTAAAAGGAGGAATCTGCATGAAAAGAATTATATCAATAATCTTAGTTCTGACATTTACACTGGCTTTATTTACGACTACAGTATTTGCCGACTCAAGAAAAGGAAAGGGAAGTACAGCTCCCGGAATGGCAAAAAAGGAATTAAAGCTTCCTAAGGGTATTTCGAAAAAAGTATTTGATGATATTGATGATATGCATTGGGCAAAACAGGCAATAGAGCTGATGAAATCAAAAGGACTTATTCGAGGGTACAGTGAAAGAATATTTGCACCGGACAACGCAGTAACAAAGCTTGAAACAATTGTTATGGCTCTGAGAATTATGGGTTGGGAAGAAGAAACCAAATACATAAAAGAACTTCCTAAAAAATACAAAGCAAAAAAGATAGATGATTGGGGAAAAGGTTATGTAACCGTTGCATACGAAAAAGGTATTCTTGATGATGTGGACATGTTAAACTTTAACCCTAACGAACCGGCAAAAAGATATGAAGTTGCAAAGTATGTGATTAAGGCATTAGGGTATGAAGAGGAAGCACAGGATTATATGGATGAGGATTTGCCGTTTATTGATGCTGAATTGGTGCCGCAGGGGGCGGTAGGGTATGTATATCTGGTAAATGATATGGGCTTAATGAAGGGAGATCACAGACAAGCATTCAACCCTATGGGTACTTTGACAAGAGCTGAAATGGCGGTTTTATTCCGCAGATTGGATGAAAAGGTTGACAGCGATGTTGATAATGGTGAATATGAAGGAACCATCAACCGCATAGATGATGAAAAAATTACTTTAAATATCGACGGTAAGAGCAAATCCTTTGAAGTATCCGACGATGTGGTTGTATATAAGGATAATAGAAGAATTGACTATTCAGATCTTGAAGTGGGTCTTAAAGTAATAATTACAATTGATGATGATGATGAGGTTGTGTCAATCGAAGTTATTGATAAAGAGTCAGACAGGGAGAAGATTATAACCAAATTCAAAGGAAAAGTTATAGGCATAGTTACACGCGGTTCTAAGGAAATATCGGTTAAAGTTGACACCATGAAAGTTACATTTGAGATTGTCGATCATGTTAAGGTATATTTTGATGATGAATTGGGAAAATTTGATGAAATCGAGATTGGAGATGAAGTATCAGTTATCGTTGATTCAAGAAACAGAGCAAGAGTAATATATGTTAATCGGGAAAAAATAATGGAAGTTATTGAAACGGTAAAAGGTTATATTACCGATATTGATTTAAAGGGTTCATATAATCTGGAAATTGATAATCTAAGGTACTCACTTTCAGATGATGCAGAAGTTGAGATAGACGGCAGAACCAATAAAGATTTAGATGACCTTAGGATTGGTTACTATGTAAAATGCAAGTTGGTTGATGACGTAATTACTGAAATAGATGCAGAAAACAGATTTAAAGAAATAAACGGTATCATTGAAGATGTAGATAAAGATACAATCGAAGTCTTGATAGGCAGCAGGCTTAAAAAGTTTAAATTTGCCGATAGCGTTGAGATATATATTGACGGCGATGAAAGCGTTTATGATAATCTGGAAGAAGGAATGAAAGTTGAATTAAAGGTCATAAATGATGTAGTTTATGAAATTTATGCGGAAGAAGATTAGTGCAACCGGCTTATAAAATAGTTTGGTCCATAGACGAACACATTTTATACATAGTTATAAAATGTGTTCGTCTTTTTGTAATTAAGGAAATGCTTGACTGAATTTCCTGTAGATAACTGAAACAACGATTTATCCAATTGGTTCCAGAGAAAAAATGAAGTTAAAACAAGTTATGCAAAAAAGGGGGCAGTTATAAATTGTTTAAAAATTAAAATTTTCTTAAACGAAAACAATAATCTTCCATTGCGGAAACTTCATGGTCTTGTGGAAGCTTTTCTCCGTATCTGACGCGGTCATACAACCTGGTAATGTCTTTAAAGTCTTCGGATACGATTTTGGCTTTTAGAGATTTAGTGCAGATTTCTCCGGTGGTATCTGATTCATGTATGACCATGTTTTTGTTTAATTCTTCAAGAATGATAGCGTACAGAAGCCGAATCTTTTCAGCAGGATTCTTTATTTGATTTAAAAGCTTTCGTTTATTTCTCTTTTTTGGTTTATTATTTTTATTTCCAATAGGATTTGAAAGTTTTTTGATTTCTACGTAATCAATGCACTCATCGTTATTTTTCATATTCTCTTTTGATTGAACATTGAAAAATAATTTCAATTTTTCAATGACAGCAAATGCCGTTTCCTTCATTTTTCTTAAAATAGAAGGAATAAGCCTATAAGCCGCATACAATAGCAATAAGCATACAATGATGCCAACAATATTCCAGAAGTTAGAACCTTTTGAAGGATCCAGGTCAGGAATCGGAGGCTTAAGATTCTGCTTAGGTTCATTCACCGTTTGCGGTTCTTTGTAGAGCAATTGAATAATCATTGCAATCACCCATATAATTTTGTAGAGGATAGACCTGGCAGTGTTTAATAAAACCAGAACAATGCTTTTAATATGAAAGAGAAGAATCATTAAAACAAAGAAAATGGCTATCAGTTTTATATTGTTTTTTTGAATTTTTTTTTGTATCTCGGAGACTTGAATTCCTCGTTGATTAAAGATATTTTTCAAATTTTCCTGGCTCTCAACTGTTACTGCAAGAAACATATATAAATTTGTCAATATAAAAAAAGCAGTTTTTAAATAGGAGAATTCTTTATTGTAGTATGAAATAATAAGTGCTGTAAGCAAAAGTATAATTCCTATTCTGATGGTTGAAAAAAATGTATCGGTAAAAAATAATCGAATGCCAAAAATATAAAAAACAAGGGTGGAGCCTGTTTGGTAAAGCAGGTATCCTAAACCGGTATTATGGATATAATTCTGAACAAGCAAAATAGCTGCAAAAGTGAGACATAATACCGTGATTTTTTTGAGAAAGCTAAAGTTATGGCTTATATAACCTGCCATGTAACCTAAAGAAATACAGCTAATAATAATAACGGCATTGGATATGAATTTGCTTTCTCCGAAGAAAAAGGAAGTCAAAATAATGGTAACAGGGTATAAGAATAAAAATGACAATATAAAATAGGCAAATGTGATAATGTTATTTCTTTTCTTTTTCAAGCGTATCAACTCCAAATAGGGTTTTTATTTCTGCCTTTGACAGAACCTCTTCAATATTTGTTGTCAGAAGATGAACATGTATTCCGTTAAGATAAATATCAGGTTCTATACAGCTATTCAATAAAAGTATTTCAATTGAGATATTTTTCGATTTTAAAGCAGATAGAATATTGCACAGTCTATTGGTTAAATAAGCAGTGACAATGATTATATTTTTGTTATCCAAGCGGTGCATGAGGCTTTCTATGAAATCTTCAAATTCCATGTTTTTTTGTAATTTGAGTTTGGCTAATAGTGTAAATAATGAATCGGTGTGTATGCCTCCGGTTGATGTATTTGTGAATATAAGCTGTTCTTCATGATCAACAGTGCTTCCGTTACAGAGAAATCGAACAGGAATATTTGCTTCTGCAGCTTTTTTAAATAAAGTAGCGGTTATCTTGATACCTAATTCTGCGATGCCTTTATTTACAACCTCTCTATATTCATATGGAATAGATTGTATATTTAAAATAATATCCGTATGACGATTATTGGTATATTCATTATTGCGAACCATTAATTTCCCATACTTTGCTGCCGAAGGCCAGTGAATTTTATTCATAGGGTCACCGAAATGATATTCTCTTATTCCGGATATGACAAATGGGTCATCAATCAGCCAATGCTTTACGATACTATCTCCCGTTAAATCATTAGGCCTTATGAATAGTGCTTCAAGATTGACGCATTTGGGATATACGATTAATGTCTTATTCATAGGAACCGGCATGGATTTGGTGGAATAACCGAATAAATCTCCGGTAACAAGAGTTACACTTTTTATGGTATATACCCCTCTTTTCAGACACAAGACATTCCAATGACGAGTGGTTTTCTGATAACTTCTTAAGAAAAATCCGCTGGTTACGAATCTGCTTTCCTGGGAAACTACCGAACGTGTTTGTGCAAAATCCAGCCATCGGGATGAATAGATTTCTACCTTTAGCCAGTGCAATGGAAGCAGCTTGTTGTTATGAACCTGTTCAATCAATAGGATGTTGTCACCTTCTACTGCCGTTTCCGTACTGAATTCACATGTATAATGCAGTTTTGTAAAAGCATATTTTTCAAAAATCCATGATTGCAGTAAAAATGATAGAATAACGATCACAATCAGTGCCAAAATTTCCATAAATAGAGCTCCTTTTAGAGTTTTTCTACCGGAACAGGTACTGTTTGTATAATTTCTCGGATGATACCTTCAGCATGCTCTGTGCTGCCGGATACAACATAATCTTTATGGACAATTCGATGAGATAGCACCGGTATTGCAACCTCCTTCACATCGTCCGGAGTCACAAAATCACGACTGCGAAAGATGGCAAGAACCTGTGAGGCTTTCATAAGTGCAAGACTCCCGCGGGGACTAACACCATGTATAATCTTATTATGATTCCTTGTTGCCTCAATAATATCTAATATATAATCCTTGACGGTATCACTGATTTTAACAGTAATCACCGATTGCTGAGCCTCTAATAATTCCTCTGCGGATGCAACTTTTTTTATTTTTGACAGGGGATTGTCCGCCTGAAATCGGTCTAAGATTCTTTTTCCTTCAATCCTGGTAGGATAGCCAATCTTAAGCTTCATAAAAAATCTGTCTAATTGGGCTTCCGGCAGTGGAAATGTTCCCTGTGTTTCTATGGGGTTTTGTGTAGCAATGACAAAAAAAGGCTGATTCAGTATTTTGGTATCTCCATCAATCGTAACTTGTTTTTCTTCCATGCATTCAAGAAGACTTGACTGAGTTCTTGGAGTGGCACGATTTATTTCGTCTGCAAGAAGAATATTTGTAAATATTGGACCGGGTCTGAAACAGAATTCACCTTGTTTTTGATTATAATAGTTAATTCCTGTAAGATCGGAAGGTAAAAGATCAGGGGTGAATTGTATCCTTTTGAAATTACAATCTATGGATTTTGCCAAAGCTTTCGACAAAACGGTTTTTCCTGTTCCCGGAACATCTTCCAGAAGAACATGTCCTGAACAAAACAGGGAGATCAGAATATAATCAATTACATTTTCCTTTCCTATGATGACTTGAGAAATATTTTCTTTGATTTTATACTGTAACTTTTTTATCTGTTCGAAAGTCATTGCTAAAGCTCCTTTTCTAAGGCTTTTTTTTCATTTTACCACTGTAATGGACAAAAAGCTATAGGGAGTGGGCAATAGTTGTGTAAAATGTTGAAATGGTAGAAATCGAGAAAAGTGTATTAAAAGTGAATAAATATAAATTATTCATATATAAATGAATAAAAAATATTTATTTATTTATAAGTGAATAAATATCTTGCAAAATGGCAGGATTTGGTGTAATATAGATAGAAGGGGTGGTGAATATGCTGTTTTCAATTAATGATAAACCATATGTAGCAATAATAGGAGATATCATAGGTTCACGAAATATTGAGAACAGAAATGAAGTTCAAAACAAGCTGAAGGATGTTTTGAACCATGTAAATAACAAGTATGCAGAAGATATTTCGGCAAAATTTACTATTACTCTTGGTGATGAGTTTCAGGGATTATTAAGCGCAGGCAGATATGTTATGGACATTATTCAATTCATAGAAAGAAAGATGTATCCGGTTAAAATGAGATTTGGAGTAGGAATTGGGAAAATCACTACCGACATTCATTCAGATCTGGCAATAGGTTCGGATGGCCCGGCATATTATTTGGCACGGAATATGATAAATGAATTAAAGCTTTCTGAAAAAAAGAATAAAAGTCCCAAGTCCAATATTAAGGTAACCTTTGAAAATCAAAACAATATTGAGGCTCTGTTAAATACAACTCTTGCATTGTGTACGGTTATCAAAAACAGTTGGACGGACAGACAGAGAACAGTTGTATATGATTATATGGAGTTTGAAGATCAACAAAAAAATATGGCGTCAAGATTAGGAATCACGCAATCAAGTGTTCAAAAAAGCATAGCAGCATCCAATTTATATAATTACCTGGATGCGATGAACACCATATCAAAAATATTGTCCGAAATAGGAGAAAAAGATGATGTTTAAAAGCATTCTTTTAATTTTTATTTTGGCTCATGTTTTAGGTGATTTTTATTTTCAACCGGTTAAGTTAGCGGAGGCAAAAGATAAAAGTTACGTATTTGTAATCGTTCATAGTCTTATTTATATATCTGTTACCATCCTATGTGCGTTACTTTGTTCATCAATAAATATTCTGATTGGAGCAATGGTTTTATCATTGATTCATTTTACTTTTGATACGGCTAAGTATGTATGCATTAATAAAAAATTATTATTAAAGGCAAAACTGAATCTATATATTATTGACCAGCTGATACATATTGCATGCATAATAGCGGTAAGTTATATTATAGCTTTTTATGATGATTATATTGTGGTATTGCCTCTGATAAGGCAAATGTTTGAGGTTGTTTCAAATGATATCGCAATAGTATTTAAATGGTTGTTGGCACTGTTATTAATTGATAAACCTGCAAATATCACTATTAAAAAGCTTATTTTAAAGTATGAGCCGTCGGACCGGGAGGTTATAGAGTCTAATTCGGCAGGTGCTTTTATCGGTACTTTAGAGAGAATTATTGTATTGTTATGCTTATATAGTAATCAATATTCTGCTATTGGATTTGTATTTACTGCCAAATCTATTGCACGTTATAACAAAATGACGGAAGACAAGGAATTTTCAGAGTATTATCTTTTAGGTACATTATTAAGCATGTTATATGTTATTTGCACATACTTTATTGTTTTTTGACAAAATACCGTGGAAGTATTTTAATATTTCTTAAATGAAAGGAATTTTGCATGAGGATTATTATTGATGCAGATGCATGTCCTAAGAGTGTTCTGTCCGTTTGCATGGAATCGGGTGAAAAACATAAGATACCTGTATGGACAGTAGCATCTTTTAATCACAATATTGAATCGGATAATCATATTATTGTTGACAGCAGTTCACAAGCAGCCGACATAAAAATAATGAATATGGCTAAAGACGGGGATATTGTTGTTACACAGGATTGGGGATTAGCAGCCATGCTCCTTTCTAAAAAAGTATATTGCATCAGTCCAGGGGGGAAAATATTCCGAAATGATACCATTGACTTTTTGCTTGAAGAAAGACAGATGAAGGCAGAATACAGGCGTGCAGGCGGAAGGACAAAGGGTCCTTCCAAACGCTCCCGGGAAGAAGATGAACAGTTTAGAAAATCTTTAGAACGAATCATATGCAGTAAGGAATGATGATTCATACTGTTAACCAGAATAGAAATAGAAACGCCTCTGAGATGGAGATGTTTTTTAATGATGGGATTTTTATGATTAATTGCTTTTTTAAATGGTATAATTTATAGTGAATAGGAGTATTCGGGTTAAATGATTCCATATAATAAGATATTAAAACACTATGGAGGCGTATTATAATGAAAGAAAAAAGGCCGGTTGTGCTGATTGTTATGGATGGTGTCGGACTCAATGCCAGTGAATATGGGAATGCAGTCAAAGCTGCGTATACACCTACACTGGATGTTCTTTTTCAAACCTGTCCGAATATTGCAATAAAAGCACATGGAACTGCTGTCGGATTACCTTCGGATGAAGATATGGGCAACAGTGAAGTTGGCCACAATGCTCTTGGATGCGGCCAGATATATGCACAGGGTGCCAAACTTGTCAATGAGTCAATAGCAAACGGAAAAATGTATGAATCAAAAACATGGAAGACGATTGTAGGCAACTGCATTGCAAATCGGTCGGTATTACATTTTATAGGGCTTTTATCCGATGGTAATGTCCATTCCAATATCGATCATCTGAAGTCAATGGTAAAAAGAGCTAAGGAGGAAGGAGTTTCAAAAGTCAGAATTCATATCCTGCTTGATGGACGTGATGTGGAAGCAACTTCTGCTTTAAAATATATTGAGGATATTGAAAAATTACTTGGTGAATTGAATTGTGATGATTTCGAAGGGCTGATTGCTTCAGGCGGCGGTCGAATGAAGATAACAATGGACCGTTATGAAGCAAACTGGGATATGGTAAAGTTAGGCTGGGAAGCACATGTCCTTGGTATGGGAAGACAATTTGAAACAGCATCTGCAGCAGTAGAGAACTATAGAAAAGAGTTGGGAGTCATTGACCAGGACATGCCTCCTTTTGTTATAGCGAAAGACGGAGTACCGGTTGGTACCATTAATGACAATGACAGCGTAGTCTTTTTCAACTTCAGGGGCGATCGGGCTATTGAGATTAGCAAAGCCTTTGAAGAAGAGAACTTTGATAAATTTGATAGAATTCGATATCCTAAAGTTATTTACGCAGGCATGCTGCAATATGATGGTGACCTTGGGATTCCTAAACGTTTTCTGGTAAATCCGCCTGATATTCAGCATACACTTTCAGAATTGCTGGTAAAACATGGTGTCCGGCAATATGCAGTATCTGAAACTCAGAAATATGGGCATGTTACTTATTTCTGGAATGGAAACCGAAGTGAAAAATTTGATGAAGTGCTTGAAGAGTTTGAAGAAGTACCTTCCGATAAGGTTCCCTTTGAACAGCGTCCATGGATGAAAGCGGCAGAAATAACCGATAGGTTGATTGATGCTATATTATCAAAAAAATATACGTTCTTAAGAGCCAATTTCCCTAATGGAGATATGGTGGGACATACCGGTGATTTTACTGCTGCTAAAATAGCCGTTGAGGCGGTTGATTTATGTATAAAAAGAATTATAAAGGCGGTTGACGAAGTAGACGGTATTTTAATTGTTACTGCTGACCATGGAAATGCAGATGAAATGTATGAAAAAGCAAAAGATAATGAAATTCCACGTCCGAAAACCTCTCATACGCTCAATCCCGTTCCGTTTATTATATATGACAGGCTGGAACAACATCAAATGAAAAAAGGTCATTTTGGACTTGCCAACGTAGCAGCTACAGTGGCAGCGCTTTTAAAAATTAATAAACCGGATATGTGGGAAGAAAGTATAATAGAAGAATAGATAAAAAATACGAAAGAAGCAGGTGGCATATTATGAAATATTTAGAGCTGAAATCCGGAAACCACATAATGAATGTATCTAAGATAGTATTGGGGACGGATTACTTTGGGACTACCGTATCAAAGGATACGGCTTTTCAGATGATGGATTCGTTCATTGAGGCAGGAGGAAATTGCATAGACACGGCGAGGGTTTATGCACAGTGGCTGCCGGGAGGCAAGGGCGCCAGTGAAAAAGTAATCGGTGAATGGCTTAAAAGCAGAGGAATACGCGATAAGGTTATTATTTCCACAAAAGGCGGGCATCCTCCCCTCGGCAAAATGGATCAGGGGAGACTTTCAAGAGAATGCATAGAAAGCGATTTGGATGAGAGCCTTAAAGCCTTGCAGACAGATTACATTGATATATACTGGCTGCATAGAGATGATATCAAAAGGCCGGTTGAAGATATCATGGAAACTCTTCATCATATTGTGAAGCAGGGGAAGGTTCGCGCAGTAGGCTGTTCCAATTGGAAGGTTGAACGAATAGAAGAAGCAAATAACTATGCATTGTCAAATGGCTGCACTCCGTTTGTCTCAAGTCAGATACAATGGAGCCTTGCTTCTTCAACTCCGGAGATGCACGATGACCCGACTGTTGTATGTATGGATGAACATGAATATAGTTGGTATTTGAAGCATGATATGTCTGTCATGGCTTTTTCAGCTCAGGCAAAAGGATTTTTCAGTGTAGGAATCTTAAAAGGATTGGATAAAATCAGTCAAAAGGCTGCAGCGCGTTTTGGTACGGAAGAGAATATAAGGAGGCTGGAAAGAGTAAAAAAATATGCACAAGAACACCAATTGACTCCTGCAGCCGTTGTATTGGGATACCTGTTATGCAATCAATTAAAGACAATGGCTATTGTAGGCTGCAAGACAATGGAACAGCTAAACGATTCTTTGACCGCAAAGGATGTTGATTTGCCTGAATCAGCAATCCATTGGCTGTTAAAAGGTTAAAAAAGTCATATAAGTTAAAGATAGAATATTGCAATAGAGGGAGTGAGAACATGTTATTGTTTCCTTTGATTGTTTATGCAAATTCATCCTGGCATTGGGTAACCATGAGTCCTATGAAGGTCTTGCCATTTGCAATTATTATCACCTTGTTAATTGAAACGGTAGCAATAATGAAATTTGGTAAAGTATCGAATGGAAAAAAGACTGTTATCATTGTGTGTCTGGCAAACCTAATGTCATTTCTTGCACCGTATATTGAAAGAGCATATCGATTTATTCCGACAAGCGGAGGCTTTTCAATAACGGCAGCATTTAACAAAGGGCCGTATTATATAGTATTATTGGGATATTTATTGTTAACCATCATTGTTGAGCTGCCAATCGTATATTTTATGCTTAGAAAGGATTCATCGAATAAAATAAATTTGCTTTCTTCGATTATAGTATTTAATATTGTAACAACTGTTCTGGTGGCGGTCAGTGAACGTATTTTATGCATTGGACAATGGTAGACCGGTTTACATACCTCCTGTGGTTTCATTCATAAAATGAATTAATTATAATAGTATATTGAGCGTATCTGCATAAAAAATGTAATTCGTGGCAGGATTTTTTACTTATTTGTAGAATTAATATGCAGGAGGTGTTGCTATGGTCAAGAAAACGTTATTTAAAAGGCTTTGTTTGTTTTTTGCTGCTTTTTTTATATTTCTGTACATAGGACGGGTTATTTATGAATTTATTGCTGTTGAAAGAGGCTATGAGCAAAGGCAATTTGCAATTATCAATAATACAAAAAGCGACTCTGATATAAGTAGTGTGAAAAACTATGCTTCACTAAAAATGGAGTATGAGAACACAGCCGGCGGAACAGCTCAGGTTGTTGATCAGAAATATGAAAAAATTGCCAATATCTCAGCGACTACAACGAAGTATGATGAAGAAGAAAAAAAGCTCTATCGTATGATAGACCAGTATAAATGTGTTGTTCAAGTAGAAAATAAACAAGGACTGCCGGGAAACAGACGCAATGAAATGGTGATTGGCGTTAGGCCGGAGTATTTTGATGAGGCTGTTGAAAGCATCAGTAAAATAGGGAAAGTAATTAGCCGGACAGAAACACAGCAGGATAAAACTGCCGAGTACAGACAGATGCTTGCCGATAAGGCAACTCTTGAAAAAACAAAAGAGAGCTATATCGCACTTCGCCAAAAGGGTGGAAGTATTACTGAACTTTTAGCGTTAGAAGAAAAAATTATAGAAATTGAAGGAAAAATACAAAAGCAGTCTGTTGATTTGGGAGAATATAGTGATGACAATGCTTTTTGCACAATAAACTACACTCTTAAAGAGCGTACAGGAGCCGTCGGATTAGGCAATATAGCAAGAATATTGGGAAATTCGCTTAAGTGGACGGCAGCTTGCTATAGTGCAATTTTAGGAATCATCACATTAACTGCTGTTGCTTCCTTGATTATTCTTATTGTCATTAAATTCGGCAGGCAGGTATTAGGCAGCATATTTCAGAGTTCAGAAACATTATCAAAGTGAGAAAAAGGAGTTTCACATCAATTTGTGTGAAGCTCCTTTTTAAATCGATACATGTAAATTCATCAGAACTTTTTAAATGTAAAAAATACGGCTCCCAATATGAAAAGAAAAGCAACCGCATAATTCCACCTGAAGCTTTCTTTTAAGTACAGCACTGAAAATACTGCAAACACGAACAGGGTTATTACCTCCTGCATTACTTTTAACTGTGCGGCAGTGAAATAACTGCTTCCAATTCTGTTGGCAGGGACCTGCAGGCAGTATTCAAACAGGGCAATAAGCCAGCTTATGAGAATTACCTTTGGCAGAGCCACATCTTTAAAACGTAGGTGTCCATACCACGCAAAAGTCATAAAAATATTGGATAGAACGAGTAAAATGATTGTGACCATATGTATACATAACCTCATTTCTTCTAAAAATACGTAAAATATATTAACACTTTCAAGAATGACTTGCAATATTGAAATTTGAACAAACTTTACCCTGACGGGCAGATTTTTTTGTAGTATAATATTGCCATAATATTATTATGAAGGTTGTATACCATGGAGAATAACAAGAGAGAAATAAAAATATCCGTGCGGAACCTGGTTGAATTTATCCTGCGTTCGGGAAGTATAGACAGCAGATTTGCAGGAAAAAGCAATGCAGTGGAAGGTACAAGAATCCATAAAAAGGTGCAGAAAGCTGCCGGCCCTGAATATGCTACTGAAGTATTTTTAAAGCATACGGTTGAATATGATGAATTCTTGCTTACTGTCGAGGGGCGTGCAGATGGAATTATAAAAAGAGGAGATATGGTTGCCATCGATGAAATCAAGAGTACAACAGCACCACTTGACATAATCGATGAGAACTATAATTCTTTGCACTGGGCACAGGCAAAATGCTATGCATATATCTATGCCTTTGATGAAGGCATAAATCATATCAATGTACAGCTTACTTATTATCAAATCGATACGGAGCAGATGAAGTGTATAGAAAAAACATACCACTTTGATGAACTGAAAGATTTTTTTTGCCAATTGGTTGACAGTTATTTGATTTGGGCCAGGTTTATGTATCAATGGAGTATCCAAAGAGATCAATCCATTAAAAATCTGGCTTTTCCCTTTGAGAATTACAGAAAAGGACAGAGGGAGCTGGCTGTTGCAGTATATAAGACGATTTCAGGTCAGAAGAAGCTTTTTGTACAAGCACCGACAGGGGTCGGAAAGACCATTTCCACTTTGTTTCCTGCCGTAAAAGCAATGGGTGAAGGCTTAACTTCCAGAATTTTTTATTTGACGGCCAAGACCATAACCAGAAGTGTGGTCGAAGAAGCATTTGCCAAAATGAGAGCCGGTGGGCTCAAGATGAAAACAGTGACACTGACAGCCAAGGCAAAGATATGCTTTAAAGAAAAAGTAATTTGCAATCCGGACGAGTGTGAATATGCAAGAGGGCATTATGACAGGGTAAATGATGCTATCAAGGACATTCTGGAACATGAGGACCAGTTGGAGCGTACTGCCATTGAAAGGTATGCTGAAAAGCACAGGGTTTGTCCTTTTGAATATTCATTGGATTTGACAGAATGGGCCGATACGGTTATATGCGACTATAACTATGTATTTGATCCTCAGGTATATCTGAGAAGGTTTTTTGCCGACAACAGCGGGGATTATACGTTTCTTATTGATGAAGCACATAATCTTGTAGACCGTGCGAGAGAAATGTTTTCTGCAGAGCTTTATAAAAAAACTTTTCTTAGTCTGAAAAAGGTTACCGGGAAAAAAAGCCCGTCTCTTTCAAAAATATTGGGCAGGCTGAATAAATGTATGTTGGATCTGAAAAAGCAGTGCGGAGAAAGTGATTTTTTGATACAAAGCAGCATCCCGAGGGAAATCAGCATTTGGATTAACCACTTTGTTACGGAATGTGAAGAGTATTTGATAACGCAGCAGGGGTCTGAGGGATATGAGGATTTATTGCAGTTATATTTCGATGCTCTTGCTTTTATAAGAATATCCGAATTGTTTGATGAGAGATATGTTGCATATACAGAGAAAACCAATGATGATGTAAAGTTTAAGTTGTTTTGTGTGGATCCTTCGCATTTACTGGGGGAGGCGCTTAAGCGGGGCAAGGCCTCTGTTCTTTTTTCTGCAACGTTGCTTCCGCTGGATTACTATCGCAGCATCTTGGGCGGGGATTCGGAGGATTATAAAATGTATCTGCGTTCTTCCTTTGAATCAAGGAACCGATGTCTGCTTATAGCCGACAGGGTTTCCACAAAATTCAGGAACAGGGAAAAAAGCTATTCTGAAATAGTCAAATATATAAAAGCAGTAGTAAATAAAAAGCAAGGCAATTATATGATTTTTTTTCCTTCCTATGCATATATGAATGCAGTTTATAATGAATTAATGCAGGATTGCCCTGAAATGGACGTATATATTCAGACTCCGGATATGGCGGAAGAAGACAGGGAGGATTTTCTCGGTATCTTCAAGGAAAATCCGAAGAAAAGCACGTTAGGGTTTTGTGTATTGGGCGGCATTTTTTCAGAAGGTATTGATTTGAAGAACGACAGGCTGATCGGTGCCATTATTATCGGAGTAGGTTTGCCGCAAATCTGTCTGGAAAGGGATATTATAAAGGATTATTTCAGCAAAAAAAACAATATGGGATATGAATATGCCTATATGTATCCGGGCATGAATAAGGTACTGCAGGCAGCAGGAAGAGTGATACGTTCTGAAACGGACCGCGGCATTATACTGTTAGTGGATGAGCGTTTTTCTGAGCGTGGCTATCAGGAGCTGTTTCCTAAAGAATGGGCGGATTATAAGCGCACTCATATAAATCTGATAGAAAAACAAATTGAGAGGTTTTGGACAGACTATAAGTAAAGGCAGGTGCAATATTGTATGAATATTTTTGACATACCTGAAGGCAAGATGCCGCAGGAATTGGTTGAAGTTTTACTGGAAAACAAAAACATCAGAATCGAAAGAATCGTATCAAAAGGGCATACAACAGGCTGGTATGACCAGGCTGAAGATGAATGGGTGGCTTTGCTTAAAGGAGAAGCAGAAATAGAATTTGAGAATAAGGTAATAGCTTTAAAAGCAGGAGATACAATATTTATACCAAAGCATCAAAAGCACAGAGTAATAAAGACTACGGAATGCGTGTGGTTATGTGTATTTTCATTCTGAGGCGTTACATGAGCAGGGAATAAGCCATTCATAGTAAAGACATGATTAATATAAAAGAATAATGGGTATATTTAATCACAGACAGGTAAAAAATCGGAGGTGTTGTTATGGCTTATAAAATTAGTGATAAGGTTACATGGGTTGGCAAAATCGATTGGGAGCTTAATAAGTTCCATGGAAACGAATACTCTACCCACAGGGGTTCATCCTATAATGCTTACTTAATTCGGGATAAAAAAACCGTACTTATAGATACCATATGGAAGTCTTTTGCAAAAGAATTTGTGGAGAATCTAAAAAGGGAAATTGATTTAAAAGAAATCGATTACATTATTATGAATCATTCTGAGATAGATCACAGCGGTGCTTTATCTGAGCTTATGAAGGAGATTCCCGATACACCTATTTATTGTACAAAGAATGGTGTCAAAGTAATAAAGGGGCACCATCATAAGGACTGGAATTTTGTTGAAGTAAAAACCGGGGACGTTTTGGATATCGGGGAAAGCAAGCTTACCTTTATAGAAGCCCGTATGCTGCATTGGCCTGATTCCATGTTTACTTACATGTCGGGTGAAAACATATTGTTCAGTAATGATGCATTCGGACAGCACTTTGCATCCGAAATGCTGTTTAATGACCTTGTTGATACTGCAGAATTATATCAGGAAGCAATGAAATACTATGCAAATATACTCACTCCATTCAGTACTTTTGTAACCAAGAAGATTGAAGAAATAGTAAAAATGAATTTACCAATCAATATGATATGCACAAGTCACGGAATCATATGGAGAGACAATCCTCTTCAGATTGTAAGCAAGTATATGGAATGGGCAAATGACTATCAGGAGAACCAGATAACCCTTGTTTATGATACCATGTGGGATAGTACAAAAAGAATGGCAGATGCAATAATAGAAGGAATAAAATCTGTTGATCATCAGGCAGTTGTTAAAGCCTATAATGTATCAAAGTTTGATAAGAATGATATATTGGTTGAAGTATTCAAGTCAAAAGCCTTTCTGGTAGGTTCGCCGGTTATTAACAGGGGCATATCCTATGGGGTTGCCGGGATTCTTGAAATGATAAAAGGACTGGGATTTAAAAACAAGAAAGCGGCTGCTTTTGGAAGCTACGGCTGGAGTGGTGAAAACCTGAAAACTATCAATGATGAGCTGAATGAAGCAGGAATTGCCGTTGTAGACGAAGGGATAAAGATTATGTGGGCTCCTGATGAAGAGGCTTTGCAGAGTTGCAGGGAGTTTGGCAGAAAATTTGCAAAAATAGTATCAGGTTGATATGTTATAATTATTACAAACCCGTTTAAAAAGCGGGTTTTTCTTTATTTAAACGAAAAAATCTACCATAGATACCGGATTGCTAAAAATTGAAAATACTATCAAAAAATATATTGAATTTGTTATCTGGTGCAGGTATAATGTAAATGTACCTATTACGACATTTTTTTACAGTTTTTTCAATTCTATAATTTATCAATCAAATGCTTTATCAAATTGATAATAATATTTTTCGTTTACTTAAAGCTTCACCGTAGTGAGAAGAAATGTGAATGAAACAAGTAATATACGAATTTAGAGCGCATAAATATAGTAATATAAACAATATAAAGGAGGTCTTACCATGGTTAGCCGAGACTTTAGGAAGATTGCAAGGGAAAGCCTGCAGGGAAACTGGGGGACAGCAATTGGCGGTGTGGTAGTTTTGAACCTGATCATTATAATTTTGTCGTGTTTTTCATCAATACCGCTATTGGGATTCATTTTTATTATAGGTTCTCTGGTTATTGCCGGACCTGTATGGTATGGGACAAGTAATTATTTTAATAAACTTGTCAGAAAAGAAAACCCGCAGTTTGAGGATTTTTTCAAAGGCTTTAATGCATTTGGAAAAAGTGTTGCAGTGTATTTATTGATGGTTTTAAAGCTAATTGGTTGGACATTATTGCTATATGTTCCCGGTCTTATTAAGAGCTTCGCATATTCCATGACACTTTTTATCCGAATTGATTATCCGGAATTATCTGCTAATGAATGTATTAAACTCAGCAACGAAATGATGAAAGGATATAAATGGCGTTTATTCTGTTTATGCTTTAGCTTTATTGGCTGGATACTTTTAAGTATACTTACTTTGGGAATCGGTTATTTATGGCTGATGCCGTATATGGCGGCTGCACAGGCGGCATTTTATCAGAATGTAAAGCAGAACTATGAGGCAAGCAAAGGGCAGCCTATCCAACCTGAATATTCAAACGCATAAAAATAAACGTATGCCTAATATTGATATTATGGATCAGTTTATTGGCTGATCCATATATTATTTTATAGTTTTATCAAATTTAAGAGGTGATGTGATTGAACAAAGAAAAGTGGATTTTAAGAGAAATTGAGCAGTGGGTTTCGGAGGGCATTATTGACAGTGGTACGGCGGACAGGATCAGGAGGCTTTATGAAAAAAAGAACAATGCCAATACGTTGCTGATTATTTTTAGTATCATTGGTTCTATATTGGTTGGCGCAGGGATAATTATGATATCAGCAAAGAACTGGTACGACATACCGGTGTGGGGAAGAGTTTCTATTGCATTTATTCCGTTAATAGCAGCACAGGCATTATCTGTATTTGTACTGCTGCGTCGTATGAATTCTTTGGCTTGGCGTGAGGGTGTAGGTATATTCCTTACCTTGACGGTATTTACTACCATTGCCCTGGTTGGACAGATATTTCACTTACCGGGGGATTTCGGCAGTTACGTGCTTGTATGTGGACTGCTTAGCATGCCTGTTATTTATATACTGAATTCAACATCACCTGCCGTTATATATATATGGACCATTCTAAACTGGACAGCCTTACAGGACGGAGTTGATTATTCTGCCGGTGAATATGGGAAGTTTTGGCTTATCCTTCTTGCAACATTTATTGCTCCTTATATATGCTATAGGATTAAAAATGACAGGTTCGGTGCAAGAGGTCAGCTTTTGGCATGGGCAGCAGCCATAGGCGGCTTTTTTGGAGTATTTTTTCTGCATATGTGCTTTGACGGTTTTGTTTTAATGATGCCTTTGGCTGCATATTTCAGTGTAGTCTATATATTGGATTTATTTCTATATAAGGATGCCTTATCCTATGCATACCGACCGTTTAAAATAGTCGGTTGGACAGGAAATATCATTTTGTTAATCATATTATCCTATTTGGGAGTGTGGGGGTCTGTAGACCTGTCTGATATTATTGATGTTTCAATTTGGCCATATGCCATAATATATGCTGCTTTTATTCTGGCTGCAATTTGGATGTATCACAAATCGGATAAAGAAAATGTGGAGATTATTATGAGCATGAATTTTATAATAACACCTTTACTGCTTATATTATCCCATTTTTCTGACGGAATCATTTATATTATTGCAGCCATAGCAGTGAATATATATTTATTGATTGTTGGTATGTCTATAATTTTAAAAGGTGTGTCGGAAGTTTCACTTGGCTATACCAATGTCGGAATGATAGAAATTTGTTTTTTAATAATTCTTAGGTTCTTTGACTGGGAATTGGATTTGCTTCAAAGGGGTATTGCCTTTTTGCTTATTGGAGTTGGATTTTTATGTGTTAACTGGTACATCATTAAGAAAAGAAAGGCGGTGGCTGAATAATGAAAAGGTACTTATTAATTGCAATTACTATTATGATCCTGGCACAAATTTATATTCCTGTGAGCATGATGTCCAGCCGGTTTGATATACTAAAAAACGGTACGGAATATAAATTTAAGGTTCAGCCCATCGACCCTTATGATGCATTCAGAGGAAGGTATATAGCTATTTATGTGGATGGCGGTCAAACAGAATACAAGCAAAGTAAAAAGACCGTTTATGCTGTTTTGAATACGGATGAGAACGGTTTTTCCTATGTTGGAAATATCATCGAGTCCAAGCCCGACGGGAATAATTATATCAAGGCCAAGAGCAGATATGGCAGGCTTCAGCTTCCTTTTGAACGTTATTATATGGAGGAAAAATTGGCACCCAAGGCAGAAGCAGCATATAGAAATGAAACAAAGGATGCATACATTAAAGTCAGGGTAAAAAATGGGAATGCCGTTATTGAGGGACTATACATTGATAACATGAGAATAGAAGATTTTGTAAAGCAAAATAAAGTAGATTGAAATTGTTGACAAAAAAATTTTACGGTGATAAGCTAATAAAAAAATATATGTAATATTGAGGGAAAAAGAGGATGAAGATATCAACAAAAGGTCGATATGGATTAATAGCAATGGTTGACCTTGCGGTTTATTCTTCGCAAGGCAGTATTTCTTTAAATTCAATTGCTGAAAGGCAGCAGATATCGGAGCATTATCTTGAACAGCTGTTTTCACTCTTAAAAAAGGCCGGATTGGTAAACAGTACAAGAGGAGCACAGGGAGGATATACAATTGCACGCGGTTTTGAAAAGATTACTGTAGGTGAAATATTAAGAGCCCTTGAAGGTCCCTTGGTACTTGTTGATTGCCTGTGTGACAATAGCAGGGAGGAATGTGAAAGAGCGGATTATTGTATTACAAGAAAGGTATGGGACAGAATCAGCAGCAAGATTAATGAAGTAGCTGATTCCGTTACCTTGCAGGATTTAGTGGAAGATTACAAGAGAAGAAATTATAGTGATTATCTTATGTATTATATTTAATTTTATTAAATGAGAAAAGACACTCTAAACGGGTGTCTTTTTTTTGTGTGTCAAAATATACATAACATTCATATTATGTAACAGATAAAAATTATGTAAATTAAATGGGTTCTTGAAATAGTATTGGAGGGAATTTTGTGAGGTTTGAGCTTAGTAAGTTTAACGTATTGGAAGTAAAGAAATCCCAAAGACAAGAAGTCATTGACTATGGCGTAAGAATGATTGGTGCTCCGTTGGAGTGGCCGGAAACCATGGGAAAGGGAATAAAGGTTGGTATCATAGATACAGGTATTGATTTGGAGCATGAAGATTTACAGGGGAGAGTAAAAGAGTATATTAATTTTACGACAACCGATAGTAAGAATGTTACTGATGAGAACGGACATGGTACTCATGTTGCAGGTATTGTTGCAGCAAACAGAAACGGAATTGGGGTTGTTGGAGTGGCACCTGAAGTTGACCTTTATATAGCAAAGGCATTTAATAAAGACGGTACAGCAAATTTTGAAGCAATTGCAAGAAGTCTTGTGTGGCTGGCAGAGCGTAATGTAGATGTAATAAATATGTCCTTTTCATCGGATTCTGTTTTCCGTGAATATTATTATCTTATTTCACAAATATATCGCAGCGGAATTACAATGGTATGTGCGGCAGGAAATGAAGGAAGTACCAGAAACAGCGAAAACACTATCGGATATCCGGCAAAATTTGATGAAACAATAGCAGTTACAGCAGTTGACACGAGAAAGCAAAGAGCCGGCTTCAGTTCGGTAGGAGAGGAAGCGGAAATTGCCGCAGCCGGAGTTAAAGTATATTCGTGCTATAAGGATAACAGCTATGCCACCTTGAGCGGTACATCCATGGCAGCACCGGCCATTACCGGAGCGGTAGCAATCCTACAGGCGAAAGCCATTGCAAAACAGAAAAAGAGGCTTAGCCCTGAAGAAATTAGAACGGTTCTTCATATGTATTCTGAAGATTTAGGGGAAAAGGGAAGGGATAAAGAATACGGTTTTGGCGTATTCTCTTTTGGCAGGATTAAACAAAATGATGACGTGAACGGTATTTTGGAAAATGAACCTGATAAAAAAAATTACAAAAGGCCGCTGCTGTTTAGAAATTTAGTGAGAAATCAATAATATGAGTGATTCGGGATTTGTTAATTTTTGTTGTATTGAGGGCGACCACAGGTCGCTACCATATTGGATACTGTTTCATAGATGGATAAATCGTTCTTTTAAGTTCTACAGAATCTCGGCGAAGTCAAATAGACATTTGGGCAATAATACCACAAATAGTATTTAAGAAGCAACCGCAATACGGACGTAGCGTTGCTGTGGCCTGAATGAATATTTGACAAGCCGATGAGTCTGTACACGAAGAATACAGATTTCGGAATATATAAACAGTACACATTTTATGGTATTTTAAGCAGATGGCATTGACCTATGTGATGCATAATACTTTGTCCGTTAGGGCGGAATTGTTTTAATTCCGCAATATTTGCATGTTTTTGCCCAATCGGTGCAATTTCATTTTCAGATGAAGTTATATATAATTTAAATTGAAAAGATTGTATGCTTTTTTTAATTTTGGCTTTAATAATGCCTGCTGTTTTTATACCAATAATGTATTCTTGTTTAGCATAGCAGATTGACTGATAACTGCAAAAAAAATACCTGCGGAATCATTTCTGTTTATGAAACAGAAGTTTTTTGCAGGATTTTTATTTTTTATGCCGAATTAATCTATTTAAAAAGCTAAAAGCTATATTTACATATGTAGTAAACTTTATGATAGGAGATGTGAATTTTGAATAGCGAGTTTATTTATGAAATGCATACACATACGTGTGAAGTAAGCAAATGTGGCAAGATTAGTGCAGTGGAGTTGGTGCGATTTTATCATGATATGGGTTATCATGGGATATGTATTACAGACCATTTTTTTAATGGTAATACAATTGTTTCAGCGGATCTTCCCTGGGAGAAAAGGGTGGAGCATTTTTGCAGAGGCTATGAAGCAGCAAAAAATGAGGGAGAGAAGCTGGGAATGGATGTGTTTTTTGGTTGGGAATATACTTACGGCGGTACGGATTTTTTGACATATGGTTTGGACGGGCAATGGCTACTGGATCATCCTGAAGTTTTAAGCTACAGGGTACCTGAATATTGTGATGTTGTTCATTCGTACGGCGGATTTATTGCTCATGCTCATCCGTTCCGCGAGGCCGCATATATTGAAATGATTCGTTTGCTGCCTCGGCATGTGGATGCCGTCGAAACATATAATGCTTGCAGAACAGATTTTGAAAATCACATGGCAGATATATATGCGGATGCTTATGGACATTTGAAAATCGCTGGTTCTGATAATCATATAGGACAGCTGCCAAGACTTGCTGCCATGAGTTTCCCTAAAAAGATGAATTCGATAAAGGAAATCATTGAAGCCATAAGAAGCGGTGAAGGAAAAATTAAGGTAATTGAATGTGACAGTAAAGCGAACTAATATATAAAATAAAATTCAGGAGGGAAACAATATGCATAGAATATTTGGATTATTGGCAGCTTTACCTTTTTTAAATTTAATAAATTGTTAATAATTCATTTATAGATATTTAAGCCTGGACCGTTATTATATAATTGTACTAAATAAACGTTTATGATAGTACATAAATACATAATAAAAGGAGGAATTAAAAATGCGGTTAAGTAAGAGAACTGCTGCCCTTTGTGCTTTTGTAGTTGGTACGGTTGTTCTGGTAACATCAGCATTTGCGGATGTTATGATTGAATCGGGTTATTACAGCCTGAAAAATTCGGCCAAGACAACAATGGCAAAGCTTACAACGGAAGTTGATAATTTCACTATAAACATTATCGCTTCAGCTAAGGTTGATGATCAGGTTTTTGTTGAGACCAATGAGAGAATTAAGTATGATATGGTGCAGCAGGCAAGAGAATCTACAGGAAAAAATAATGAAAAAGGAGAAATAACCGAAAATTATAATTACAGTGACAAGAATCAAAATATTTATAAAGACTTTCAGACGGGAAAGTATCATGTTTATTATAAAAGGCATCAAGATGATTATAAGATTTTAGGTAATCCATTTGAAGAAGAACAGGCAGAAGATGTCGAAAAGATTGTAGATGCATTTGTGGGAAGTCTGCAGGACACAATCCAGGTTGAACAAATTGACGGCAAGAAGGTATATATCGGAAATCTGTCCGATACACAAGTTCCGTCACTTATGAATGCAATCCTGTCCTTTGCATTAAAATACTCTTTATTTGATGAACGTACAATTAAAGAATCGAATTTTCCATATCCCAAGACGAATATTTTTATAAGCAGTGTTTCCGGCAAGGCCGTAGAAAACGAAAATGGCATTTTAGAGAGTATTATCGGCAGAATAAGCCTGACGGCAGACGATAAGGATGGCAGTACGCACCTTTATACGGTGGAACTTTCAATAGAGATTTTTGATGTTAATAATACTGCTGTAAATAAGCCGGATTTAACCGGTGAGGATGTTGAGTACAGCAGAGGCTCGGGATACAGCTTCGATGAAAAGTATATCGGAACATATAAGAATGATATTGTGGGACTGGAAGGAAACACCTTTGTAAAAAAAGGCGAAAGAATTCTTGAAATAACTTCCGTGCAGGATAACAAATTGATGGGAACATATCGTGAGGTTTATAACGATGTTTATGAATCGGATGATTCTATGGTAAGCTTTGATTTTATCACGGATGATTTTAATTCCGGTTATTATCTGGCATTCCACTATCAGGATAAGAATGGTGAAGATAAGACCGGCATTATTCAACGTGGAGATGGTATGCAAAACCTTAATGTTGTATTTGATGTTGAAATCGATGAAGATGGCAATGGATATTCACAAAGAAATTACGATGAAAATTTCGATAATAATTTTATAAGGGTATTTGAATAAAAAAGCATGGGGGGTTCACCTCTTGTCCGCTTATAATGAACGGGTTACAATCGACAGAGGTGTTCGCCCCTATGGTATGCAGATATGTAATTAGCGTAATTAATTAACGTGACTTAGCCCATAAAGGAGGTTCAGCTTTGGACAAGGCAATCGTAATCGAAAACCTTTCAAAAATGTATAAAAATAACAGGGGGATACAGGATATTAGTCTGGAGGTTAACCGGGGAGATATATTTGGTTTTTTGGGACCAAACGGAGCTGGAAAAACCACTGCCATGAAAATTATGGTGGGACTTATGAAACCGGATAAAGGTGATGTCAGGATTAACGGATACAGCATTTTAGATGATTATGAAAATGCAATCAGGAATGTAGGTTGCATTATAGAAAGTGTTATACCTTATCCCTATTTAACTGCTTATGAAAACATGAAAATATGCAGCAGATACTATGAAAACATAAATGATTCGAGAATTGATGAGTGTTTAGAGCTTGTAGGACTGTTAAAATACAAAAATGAGAGGATAAAGAATTATTCGTTAGGAATGAAGCAAAGAATAGGCATAGCAATGTCGATTTTATCCAAACCGCAGATATTAATTCTGGACGAGCCTTTAAACGGATTGGATATTGAGGGAATGGTTGAAATAAGAAACCTTATACTTAACATGTCCAATGAGTATAAAACAACATTTTTTATATCAAGCCACCTGATTCATGATATTGAACTGACATGCAATAAGATTGGAATCTTATATAATGGCAGATTGTTGGGGGTTGATAGTACGGATAATATTCTGAAAAACTATTCGTCATTGGAGAACTACTATCTTAGTGAGGTGGATGTCAATGCAGGCTCTTAAGGCTGTTTATATAAACGAATTATATAAAATATCGAAAAAGAAGAAAGTTGTTGTTTCTTTTATACTTACATTGGCAGCAGTTATAATTGCAGCAATTATTGCATTTTGCTTAAATAGTTTTGCAGGAATTCGAGTAACCGGCAGTTCGGAATTTTCTCTTTTAGTGTTGTCGGTTTTAAGTTATACTTTGATTCCCCTGTTTACCGCATTTATATGTATTGATATGTTTGGCGGAGAATTTGTGGAACAGACCATGAAACTGACTCTTACAAGACCTGCTTCAAGATTTAAGGTTTTTACAGGAAAGGTTCTTGCGGCAGCAAGCTTTATTATTGCAAACTTGCTTATGGTTATGATTCTGTCGGTAACAGCATCTTTTTTTATCAATGGAACTTCATTTAATATATTAAAAATAATTCTATCATACGTTTTGGCTTTTTTTCCTATTTTCGTCTTTGCGTTGATGGTTATTCTTATTACAAATTGCACAAAAGGTACCACAAGTGCATTTATGCTTTCTGTGCTTGTATTTCTGCTATTTACAGGACTTGGCATAGCATTTCCGTATTATAAAAGTTTCTTATTTACATCTTTGTTTGATTGGTATAAACTGTTTTTAGGAAGTTATATTAATATTTATAAAATTATCAGGAACTTTTTTATTTTATGTGGTTATTGCATTATGCTATTTGGTTTAGGATATTACTTATTTGAAAAAAAGGATCTGTAGGATTGATTATAATGAGTTTAAAATACCGGTTATTAATGCAAAGTATATTGGTCTTTTTAATTACAGGAATTGTTACGGGCTGTATTGGATTTGCTTATATTTATTTTTTCAATTTATTGAATAATACTTCTGTTACCAATGGAGTTGCCGATACAGCCGTGATTGTTGTGAAAAATGATAATATCATTTACAAAAACAGGGATTTGAGCAATGTACAGGTAAAAGATATCATGCTTAATATAAGCATTAATAAAAATGAGTTTGTATATAATGATTTAAGGTATAGCATTAAAGAAGAAAACTTTACGACTCAGGACAATAACAGGTACAAAATTATTAAGCTTACACCAGAGATTGATTTCAATCAATTATATTTGTCATTTATTGTATTCATTATTTTTGTATTTATCGTAGTATTTATTATAGTGAATTCTGTTGTTCAAAGAAGTAATCTGCAAAATATAATAAATCCAATTATAAACTTAAAAAGAGAAACTGAAAATCTGAAAAACGGTGACCTTGAAACTGCCATATCAGATGATGGCTATGGAGAGGTCAGGGAGCTGGGAAGAGCTGTTGAGCAATTGCGTATTAAACTGAAGGATTCCTTGTTTTATCAGAAGAAGTTTGACGAGAATAGGAAGTTTTTAATATCAAGCATATCCCATGATCTTAAGACACCGGTAACAGCAGTAAGAGGATATATAGACGGTGTATTGGAAGGCGTAGCCGATACGGAGGAAAAGAAAAAGGAATACTTGCAAAAAGCCGTCGAAAGGACGAAGGTAATCAATACCATAATAAACGATCTGTTATTGTATTCCAAACTTGATATGAACCAGATTCCATTTCAAACGGAAAAAGTTGATATTGTTAAATATATTGAATACTGCGTTGAGGATAACTTAATGCAGTTTGAGCGTGAGAACAAGCAAATTTGTATAGAAAATGAGCTTACGGAAAAAAGGTATGTGAATATTGACAGCGAAAGATTTATGAGGGTAGTTCAGAATGTTGTTGATAATGCAAGGAAAAATATTGAAGAAGGAGAAGGAAGGCTTACCATCAAGTTAAGGGAGACCAATTCCGCGATTATTCTGGAATTTAAGGATAATGGAACCGGTATAAAGCAGGAGGATTTACCGCATATTTTTGATCGATTTTACAGAGCGGATACGGCAAGAAAGGTCGAAGGTTCCAGCGGTTTGGGGCTTGCTATTGCAAAGCAGATTGTTGAAGGACTTGGTGGACGTATCTGGGCTATCAGCAAAGAAGGCGAAGGTGCTTCTATTATTATTTCGCTAAAGAAATATCTGCAATCGGAAGTGGTAAAATGAAAAGAATATTAATAATTGAAGATGACAAAAGTATATCTGAGCTGCAAAAAGACTTTCTGGAGATGAGCGGTTATGAAGTGATGTGCGCTTTTGACGGTCAAACGGGACTTTCACTTATTCAAAGCCAGAGCTTTGACCTTATTATTTTAGACCTGATGCTTCCCGGCAAAAATGGATTTGAAATCTTAAAGGAAATCACTGATACAAAGCAAATACCGGTTCTTATTGTCTCGGCAAAATCCGATGAGCCGAATAAGATAAAAGGCTTGAATTTGGGGGCGGATGATTATATTACGAAGCCCTTCGGTATGGGTGAATTGGTTGCCAGGGTAAACAACCATATTAAAAGATATGAAAAATTTAAACGCAGCACGAAAAATGATATAATAGTGACAGGAGAGCTATCCATTGATAAACAGGACCGAAGAGTATTTGTATCTGGGAAAGAAGTAATACTGCCTCAAAAGGAGTTTGACTTGCTGTTGTTCTTAGCGGAGAATCCTAACAGAGTTTTTAGCAAAGAAACTCTGTTTGAAAGAATATGGGGATATGATGCTTTGTCCGATGCTTCAACCGTAACTGTACATATTGCAAGAATAAGAGAGAAAATTGAATCTGACCCTGAAAAATATCAATACATTGAAACAGTATGGGGAGCAGGGTATAGATTCAAAGTTTGAAAAATAGAAAGGAAGCGTATATGTATGAGCATACAGAAGCTTAAATCAATTATTTCTGAAAGCTCAAATATTGTGTTCTTTGGTGGAGCAGGAGTATCTACCGAAAGCAATATACCGGATTTTCGCAGTGAAACCGGTATTTATAATGCAAAGACAAAGTACGGATATCCTCCTGAAATTATGCTAAGCCACAGTTTTTTTGTTAAGCATACGGAAGAGTTTTATGATTTCTACAAAAATCAAATGATATATAAGGATGCTAAGCCTAACCAGGCGCATTTGGCATTGGCAAAGCTGGAGCAGATGGGAAAGCTGAAAGCAGTTATCACTCAAAATATTGACGGCCTGCATCAGCTTGCAGGGGGCAAAAATGTTCTGGAGCTGCATGGCTCTGTTTATCGTAATTACTGCATGAAATGTAAGGAAAACTATGACTTGGATTATATATTGAACAGCTCTGAAATGGTTCCTAAGTGCAGCAAATGCGGCGGAATAGTCAAGCCTAATGTAGTCTTGTATGAAGAAGCACTGGACAGCCTTGTGCTTGAACAATCCGTTTCATACATTGCAGATGCGGATGTATTAATCGTTGGGGGAACATCGTTAGCAGTATATCCGGCAGCCGGACTCATCGATTACTATAAAGGGAATAAACTGGTGCTTATCAATAAATCGAAAACTGCATACGACCGAAAAGCGAATCTGGTCATAAACGATAGTATCGGTAAAGTATTAAAAGAAGCGGTTGATGAGCTGTAAAAACGATTAAAAATTAATGATTCCCAAATGTTCAAGCAGAATTTTAAGCCCCATAAATATCAGAATCATTCCGCCCATAAATTCTGCTTTGGATTTATAGATGGAACCAAATACATTTCCTATTTTTACGCCGACCATTGAGAGAATAAAAGTGGTGATACCGATTAATGCAACTGAGGGAGCAATATTAACCTGAAGAAATGCAAAAGTTATACCTACGGCCAGTGCGTCAATACTGGTAGCAATTGCCAACACAGACATATTTCTGAAGCAAATGGAGCAATCTTTATTCTCTTTATTGCAGCATACCTGAGCAATTTCGCATTCTTCATGCCTTGATTCCTTAATCATTTTTATACCGATAATGCCAAGCAACACAAATGCGATCCAGTGGTCAATGGATACAATCTTATCATGAAATTGCACTCCCAATAAGTAGCCAATCAAAGGCATTCCTGCCTGAAAAGCTCCGAAATACAATCCGACGATGGCGGCATTTTTTATGCTTCTATTTTTCATTGACAACCCTTTGCATATAGCTACTGCAAATGCATCCATGGATAATCCGACGGCAATAATGAATACTTCAACTAAACTCATACTTGCTCTCCTTTATCTTATAATGTTGAAACAAATATCATCATGATGAACAAATAAAAGACTTATCTGCAGCTTGTCTCTGCAGATAAGTCTCATTATTTAAAATAAAGCCAGATAATACTATCAGCATGTTGACTTTATTACACAATCCGACAGATTGTGCTAATTACTCCCTTATCTCGTTTAATATTATATTAAACAACGCGGATATTGTCAATAAAATTTCGTCATGAGCATAGGAAAAACAATTAATGTGTGATTATTTAATCAGAAGAAAGAACAAGTGGTATAATATAATTGTCAGACTACAAGATTATCAAACTACTTTTTATGGAGGGCATAGGTTATGAGCAAGAATTATACAGGCAGTTCAAGACAAATTCTGATTGTAGGAAACGGAGCAGCAGGGTTATCAGCAGCAAAGGCAGCCAGAGTCCAGGACCCGGAGGCTGCAATCATTATGTTTGGTGCAGATAATTATTTGCCGTATTACAGGCTTCGTTTATGCGATTATATCGGCAAAAGCGAAGAATTTGATAAGCTTGAAATCAGCAATGAAGAATGGTTTGAGAAAAACAGAATTCAAGTAAAGCTATCCTCAAAGGTTACATCCATAGATGCTGTGTTCAGGAAAATTCGCGCAAATGATAAAGAGTATAGTTATGACAGCCTGGTGCTGGCTACCGGAAGTACACCCATCATGCCACCTTTTGATAATAAGGAACTTATGGGCATTTATACTATATGGACCTGGAAGGATGTCATTGAAATTAATAAGAGCCTGACGGATGCCCAAAATGCAGTTATTATTGGTGGGGGGTTACTTGGGCTGGAGGCTGCACACAAAATCTCTGAAATGGGTATTAACGTATCGTTAATAGAAGCTATGCCAAGGCTTCTGCCCAAACAACTGGATGAAAAAGGCTCGGAAATCTTTGAAGGAAAGGTGCGGAGTTTAGGTATATCCGTATTTTGCGGAAAATCTGTTGAAGGTTTTGAAGCAGACAAAAATGGACATGTTGCACAAGTACGTCTGGCTGATGGCACGCTGCTTAAAGCCGATGTTGTTATTGTAGCGGTTGGTGTTAAACCAAACACCGGAATATTCAGTGACAGCGTTATGAGCGTAAATCGCTTCATTAATGTGAATGAAAAAATGGAAACCGGAATGGATGGTGTATATGCTGCAGGAGATGTAGCCAGTGTCAACGGCAGTTGGTTCGGCCAGTGGTCGGTAGCCGGCAAGCAGGGACAGGTTGCGGGAACAAATGCTGCCGGAGGAAATGCTGTATACAAAGCAATGGATGTTCCTTATATTCTCTCTACTATGGGAACAAGAGTGGTTTGTTCAGGTAATGCGGATGCTATCCAATCGGGCAATTCCCAGGGAACGTATGAAATAGATCAAAAAATTGATAAGGAACAATTTTCCTATTCCAAACTTGTATTCCGTAACGGATTGTTTATAGGATACATACTTGTGGGTGAACCGGCAAAATCCTTTAATAAGCTTCAGTCATTGATTAATACTGGTGTAAACGTGGAGACGGTATATAATATTCTATATAAATAGCTTGACTATTCTATAAGAAATAATATAAACTTACATGGTGTGATAATTAGCAAAAACATAAAAGTTTTTGAAGCATATACATTAAAATTTCGGAAAAAGGTTGGTATGATAGTTGAAAAACGACATAATAAATGAAGTAAGAAAAAGAAAAACATTCGCAATTATATCGCACCCCGATGCAGGTAAGACCACACTTACGGAAAAATTGCTTTTATATGGAGGTGCAATTCACTTAGCAGGAACGGTAAAGGGAAGAAAGGCACAGAAATATGCTGTTTCTGACTGGATGGAAATAGAAAAGCAAAGAGGAATATCAGTCACATCCAGTGTGATGCAGTTTGATTATAAAGGATACAAAATCAATATATTAGATACGCCGGGGCATCAGGATTTTAGTGAGGATACATACAGAACTCTTATGGCTGCGGATAGCGCGGTTATGTTAATTGATGGCGCCAAAGGTGTGGAAGAGCAGACGAAGAAGCTGTTTCATGTATGCCGAATGAGAGGGATTCCCATTTTTACTTTTGTCAATAAGCTGGACAGATATTGCAAGAATCCTTTTGAACTTATGGAAGAAATTGAGGAAACATTGGGTATCCGTTCTTATCCTATGAACTGGCCTATTGGCATTGAAGGAAATTTTAAAGGAGTATATAACAGAAAGCTTGCTCAAATTGAGCTGTTTGAGAGCGGTTTCCACGGACAGAATATTGTTGCTTCAAAAGCTGGAAGCGTTGATGACAGTACCTTTAAACAATATATTGGGGAGCATTTGTATGCCCAGTTATGTGAAGATATTGAGCTTCTGGATATGGCCGGAGATGAATTCGATTTGGAAAAGGTGAAGGCAGGCGAGCTGACTCCGTTATTTTTCGGAAGCGCTATGACAAACTTTGGTGTGCAGCCGTTTTTAGAGGAATTTTTGAATCTTGCACCTGCTCCGTTGCCTCGTAAGACAGAAGAGGGAATAGTAATTCCTGAAGACGAAATGTTTTCCGGCTTCATATTTAAAATACAGGCCAATATGAATCCTACGCACAGAGACAGGATTGCCTTCATACGGATATGCTCAGGCAGATTTTATAAAGGTATGGAAGTGAATCATGCACGAATCAATAAGAAGGTTAAACTGGCACAGCCACAGCAGTTTTTGGCACAGGACAGAACAATTATAGAAGAAGCATATGCGGGAGATATTATTGGGGTTTTTGATCCGGGGATATTTACGATAGGAGATACATTATATGAAGGCAAAAATAGTATAAAGTTTGAAGGAATTCCCATGTTTCCCGCTGAGCATTTTGCTATGGTATCAGTGAAGGATGCAATGAAAAGGAAGCAATTTGTAAAAGGAATCCAGCAGATTTCCGAAGAGGGAGCAATTCAAGTATTTAAAAAACCGGATTATTCTTCTGAAGCTTTTATTATAGGTGTTGTGGGAATACTGCAATTTGAAGTTCTGGAATATCGTTTGAAAAATGAGTACAATGTGGATATTGATATAAAGAGAATGCCTTATGAGTTTGCAAGATGGGTGAATGTGGATAAAGTGGATAAAGAGATTCTTGGATATACGGACAGTGCTCTGTTAGTAGAAGATAAATATCAAAGACCTGTAATTTTATTCAAGGATCAATGGATGATGAACAGAATTATGGAAAGAAATAAGGATATTCAGTTTATTGAAATTCCCCCTTCGATGTAATTGTGTATCAAACGTTTGCTCCCACCTTTAATCTTTCATGAAAATCATGTATAATAGATAATAACAAAAATTTGTATGAGGTGAGTATCAATGGCAGATTTTCATGTTAATTTCGGAATAAGGGCTCATGATATAGAAGCAAATGACATTCATACTTTATTTTCAAAGATTCATGATTTAGGCATAGAATGTATCCAGTTAGCATTAATGAGGTCTTTTCCTGACCTGATAAAAGGAACAGGCGTATTTAATCCCGGACTGGCCAATGAGATAAAAAAGCAATTGGTGAAGAATCAGATTAGGGTTGCGGTCTTAGGATGTTACATAAATCCGGTTGCTTCGGATGAATCCGTCAGGAGAGCGCAGTTGGAGTTGTTTAAGGAACATATTAAATTTGCAAAATACATCGGTGCAGATATGATTGGTACTGAAACAGGCTCTTTTGGTACCATAGAAGAAAACCGCTCGGAGAAAGTATATCAGATTCTTTTGGAGGGTCTGAGGGAATTGGTTGATTATGCGGAAAAGCTTGGTGTAATGATTGGTATAGAGCCTCATGCCATGTACCCGATTTATGATTCCAGGACTGCAAAACGAATGCTTGATGACCTGAATTCACCCAATGTATCTATTATACTTGATCCGGTAAATATATTGGATCAAAACAATTACAAAAATCAAAACGAGGTAATGAAAGAAGCCTTCGAGCTGTTAGGGGATAAAATAGCGGTAATACATCTGAAGGATTTGGTATTTGATGAAAACGGCAATAAAATTGAAAAATTTGCCTGTGAGGGTATCCTTGAGACAAAAACACTGCTTATGCTGTTAAAACAGCATAAGCCTTATATTGATGTAATGCTTGAAACAGTTACAGCCGAGCACTTGGACAGAGTACGAAGCAATGTAATGAAGGAAATGGCGGCAATAACTGATTAATTCCATACGAGAAGCAATTTGATGAAAGTTTTTTGACAGTCAAATATTATAAAACCGGTGTAAACGGATAAACTACTATTGAAAAAAGATGAAGGAGTGATTGGAATGTCTCTTATACCCTGGAATCCATTTAGAGATTTTGAAAATGTGGGTTGGGATATAGGTAGTTTGCATGATGTTCCGTCAAAATTGTTTGGTGGATTTTCTTCACCCAGAGTGGATGTATACCAAACAGAAAAAGAGGTAGTAGTACAAGCCGAAATACCCGGGGTTTCTAAGGAAGACTTAAGCTTATACATTGATGAAAGTACGGTAAGGCTGTCAGGACAAACAAGAAAAGAAAAAGAATTAAAAGATGAGGATATCTACAGGACGGAGCGGTATTATGGCAGATTTTCCAGAAGTATTCCATTACCGGTGGAAGTAAAATCAGAAGAGGCAAAAGCGGAATATAAAGACGGTATTTTGACAATAAAAATACCAAAAGTTGAACCTTCAAAGTCAAAGGGAAGAAGGATTGACATTCAATAAAAGCAGTCTGTTGCTACAACAGACTGCTTTTTATATTTACATTTCAGGCCGTTTTTTCACCATTTCAGGCCAAAGACATTTTTTTTATGTATTTTTTGATATGATTAAAAATTGAAAGATATTTTATACAAAATTAAAGGAGGTTGAATGGATGCATAAAAGCCATACGCGTTTTTGTACTTTTATTTGTTGTCTTATACTAAGTTTATTATTTACAGGTAATTGTTTTGCAGTTTCTTTGTATGATGAGGTGCTTGAAAGTAATAATGAGTTCAGAAGTCAGTATATCAAGCCGGAAGAATGTCTGGATTATGAATATATTAGTGATCTTGTCAGCTTAGCAGATAACATAACAAAAAATAAAACGGGAAATTATGAAAAGGCTAAAGCAATACATGATTGGGTTGCTGAGAATATATATTATGATAATGACTATTTTGAAAACAGGTCAAATAACACGTATTTTGATGCATATGATATCTATATTAACAGACGTTCGGTATGTGCAGGATATTCCAACTTAACGATGTATCTTATGCGGGCTTGCGGCATACCCTGTATTAAGGTTGAGGGATATGCATTGGGCTCCGGCACGGATGGCTCATGGTCAAGGGATATTTTAGATTCAGCCATTTCCAATCATGCGTGGAATGAAGCTTATGTTGACGGTAGATGGATTATCATTGATACAACATGGGATTCTAAAAACAGATATGTTAAGGGAGAATATATTAAATCGGAGTTTTCATCAAAATACTTTGATATTTCCGACGAAGATTTTGCAAAGAACCATTATATCACATCAAGATACATATCGATTGATGAATCGCAGATAAAAATCAGCGGTATTTTTAAATACTATATTCAGGACGGCTGTGCGGTTATATTGGGGCTTACGGATGCTGCAGGATCTACTGTGGCTTTGGATATTCCTGCGATAATGGATGGGTATCCTGTAACAATTATTGAAGAAAATGCATTTAGGGCTAAAAAGCTTTCAAGTCTTACCATTCCTAATACCGTAACCAATATAAAGAGCCATGCTTTTTATGGCTGCCGTTTTAATGGTATTGTAAATATTCCGTCATCGGTTTATAGAATTGGTGAATATGCTTTTGCATATTTGTATGAGGGCAAAGGTTTTAATGTGGCAGCAAATAATAAGACTTTTTGTTCGGTTGACGGGGTGCTTTATAACAAGAGTATGACTATATTATACAACTATCCGTTGGGCAAAACAGATGAGATGTTTTTTGTCAGGCCTGAAACAACGTTATTATATTGTACATCCTTTGGGAATTGCTATAATTTAAAAAAGCTTATCATACAAAATCCTAAAGTGGAACGAATGACGTATACATTTTATGGATGTGATATAGGGATATACGGCGAGGAAGAGATCTATGAGAATCTGAGGTTAGAGGGCCTAACATCATCAAGTAAGTATGGTAAAGCAACATATATGGGAGAATATAATTCTCCCAGCAAGGTATTGCCGTATTTATCTTATAAAATACAGGACAATACCGCAATAATAACAGACTGCGATGTCAAAGTTGCAGGATTTATTGATATTCCCAGGCGAATTGAGGGCTTTAATGTAACAGTTATAGAAGAAGCATCCTTCGAAAACTGTACCGGTATTACATTTGTAAAAATACCTGAAACGGTTGCAGAAATTCATTCTTTTGCTTTCAAAAATTGCAGTAATATCGAAAAAGTAATTATGCCTGAGTCCGTTATTTCTATTGCAAATAATGCCTTTTTCGGCTGCAACAGTGTTAAAATATACTGCTATGATGATTCTTATGCAAAAGACTATGCCGAAAGCCTGGGTTTAACTTGTATAGTATATGAAGATGATTCATCAAATGCGTTACTTCCGTTTTTAACCTATAAAAAATCTAATAACAACATTACAATCACGGGTTGTAGTACCTCTGCCAATGGTACCTTTGTTATTCCGAGAAAAATTGACGGTTGTACGGTAACAAGGATTGATTCAAAAGCTTTTATGGATTGCAACGGGATATTGTCTATTACTATTCCTGATACTATTAAATATATAGGAAATAATGCATTCAGCAATTGTACCATGATAGAAAGGATTACGCTCCCCTATAGTGTTACCAATATCGGTAATCGTATATTTGACGGTTGCGAGAAACTTACAGCAGTCAATGTCGATGAATATAATGATTATTTTTCATCTTTAGATGGTGTGCTGTATAATAAAGACAAAACGGAATTGGTTTTATGTCCGATAGGAATAGGACTAAAATCATTTACTGTACCGGGTCATGTAAAAAAGATAAGGGAATATGCTTTTTATTCCAGTAAGCTTGAGCGTGTAGAAATACCGTCAAGTGTCATTAGTATAGGGAAATATGCTTTTTATAAATGCTTTTCTCTCAAAGAAGTGGTATTTCATAAGGGAATAGAAAAAATAGGCAGTTATGCTTTTTGGAATTGTTACCGTTTGACTGATGTAGCTTTGCCGAATACAGTTAAATTGATTGAAAATCAAGCTTTTCGTTACTGCAATGCATTGAAAAAAGCACAGATCCTTAATGCGAATGCTGATATAGCTCCGGATGCATTTCTGAATTGTCACGCTTCCTTTTCTATAGTCGGATATGAAGGTTCAACAGCTTATCAATATGCTGTGAATAATAATATTTCTTTTGAATCGTTGGGTAAAGAGCCAAATGGCGTAATCATTAACAAGGAGTTTACAAAGACCCAGGCATCCGGCGATACTATTAGTGTGACGGTTTCTATTGAGCTTATATCAAGTGAAATGGTGCTTATTATAGCCGGATATGATGAAAATGGGAGACTTCTATCCGTATTAAAGAGAGAGGTAAATTCTTCTGGTGCATTAGACTCCATCTATAATGATACATTTGAGTTAGCCAAAAAAAATATATCGAAGATAAAAGTGATGTGCTGGAAGGATATCAGAAGCATGGAAAACGAATGTGTTCCGATAGTATTTGATTTATAAAATTTTGATTGATTATATGATATTAAAAATATTTAAAGGTAACTGCATGGAAGGTTTTGTCGCTTGTTAACTTTGCAGTTACCTTTTTGCAAATATATATTTACAATACTTATATACCAAATTATTTTGGAAAATAAACATATATTTGAAGGGATTTTCCTTTTTGTGTCGAATATTTAACAGCATCATTCATTCAACACCTTGAAAGTGAGCCGAAAAAAGGAGGAACCGTAATTGAAATGCAAAAGGTGCGGAAGTGAAAACGTAAATATTCAAGTAGCATCGGAAATAAAAAGAAAAAGAAAAGGGATCATTTATTGGTTCATTATTGGCTGGTGGTTGGAGATAATAATGTGGTTATTATTTACGCTACCATGGCTAATAATAAAAATATTTAAACCTAAAAAATATAAGAGCAAAATGATTAAATATGCAATATGCCAAAATTGTGGGTATAGTTGGAAAGTATAGGTATCAGGACATCTTAATAGATGTCTTTTTTTAAAAATGATTAACGGATAGAACCAACAAAATAAATAAAGTCGCCAAACACAAGGCCTGACGACTTCATACCTGGAGCTGATAGCCGGATTCGAACCGGCGACCTGTTCATTACGAGTGAACTGCTCTACCGACTGAGCCATATCAGCAGAATTACTATTAAATAATAATACATTTTCAAACTCATGTCAATACTGGATTTATACCAGCTTAATAATTTTCCTTATAATTTATCGGCTCAAATCTTCATTATTTGTGAATTCACTGGATTATAGAGCTCAAAATGGTAACTCGGGCATTTGATTTTTGACAGGGATAGACAATATACTGCAGTATTTAGACACATATTTCAAAAAAAGTAAAGACGAACATACCGTTAATGTTGTATACTATAAATAGCAGCTTTGATTTGGCAGAAACAAGGAACAAAAGCAAAGGTGGTTGATTCATATGCCATTTGTCTTAAGACTAAGGCGACTTATTTCATGGCTGTTGCTGTTAGGAATACTGGCAGTCATTATCATTCTGCTAATTGACTTTTATATTGAAAAAACCGGGAATAAATATCTGATGGAACCGGAAGACGTGCCGCAGGTCGATGCCATAATCGTTTTGGGTGCTTACGTATTTCCGGATGGAACAGTTTCGGAGATGCTTGCTGATCGGCTGGATGTTGGCTTAAAACTGTATAATGCCAATAAGAGCACAAGAATAGTGGTAAGTGGTGACCATGGAAGAAAGGAATACGATGAAGTAAATGCCATGAGGGAATACCTTCAATCAAAGGGAGTACCTCGGGAAGCCATATTTATGGATCATGCAGGCTTTGATACATACAACAGCTTATACAGGGCACGGGATATATTTCAGATAAAAAAGGCAATCCTGGTGTCCCAGGGATACCATTTGAAACGTGCACTGTATATTTCACGTAAGCTTGGTATTGAGGGATATGGCGTCCCTTCCGATAAATATGAATATCCGGGAATGAAATATTACAGAATCAGGGAAGTGGGTGCGAGATTCAAGGCGTTTCTTCAGGCAGGTATTTTCAAACCGGAGCCAAAATATCTTGGGGAAACAATACCGATATGGAAAAGCGGAGAATTAACCGATGACGGAAAAAGCTAAGCTTTATTAGGATATATGAAAGGAGCTACATTCTTGAAAAAGTACGATACAATAATATTTGATTTGGATGGAACATTGCTTGACACACTTGAGGACCTTGCAGACAGTGTTAATTATGTTCTGAAACAAAACGGATTTCCAACCAGAACCAAAGAAGAAATAAGAAAATTTCTTGGCAATGGTTTGGCAAATCTGATGGAGCTTTCTGTTCCGGGCGGGCGCAGCAATCCGCAATATGAAAAGTGCATTGCCGATTTCAGAGAGTATTATGCACAAAATATGTATAATAAGACTGCTCCTTACGAAGGAGTTCTGGAACTACTGGAGCAATTGTCAAAAATGGGTTATAAGATGGCGGTTGTATCGAACAAATTTGACAAGGCAGTTAAAACGCTGTGTAAAACGTATTTCAGTAACTATATAAAAGTGGCAATAGGTGAATCTGCCCATATTGCTAAAAAACCGGCACCGGATACGGTGTTAAAAGCAATCAAGATATTGGACTCGTCTGCTGATAAGATAGTGTATGTAGGTGATTCTGAAGTGGATGTAAAAACAGCCAAGAATACAGGTGTCATATGTGTAGGTGTAACATGGGGCTTCAGAGACAGGACGGTTTTGGAAAAAGAAGGGGCGGATTTCATTATGGATAAGCCAGATGAATTATTAAATATAATAAATTAACAACTCAGCAAAATATTACAGAGTTTTTGTTTTAATTCCTTTTTACAATGGTATAGTATATATGATTGACTATGTACATGATTATTTGTAAGGGGCAGCTTATGTGTTGCTTGTCTTTTTTTAGGTCGAAGGGTGATGATTCAGTGAAGCGGAAGATAAATACCTGCGACAAATGTAAAAATACATTTTTGAAACAAATGAAGTTTAGTTGTGGTTTAAAACATGTTCCAATAAAAATAACTGTCGCTTACATTGTATCTGGTGTGCTGTGGATTCTGTTTTCCGACAGAATACTTGAGGGAAAAATACATGATATTAATACGATAAAGATAGCACAGACATATAAAGGCTGGTTTTATGTCTTTGTGACAGGTATTTTGCTTTATTGGTTGATTCATCGCTACACCAATGTAATGTGCAGGTCACAGCAAGAGTTGATGGAAAGTAAACAGGAAATTGAAGCAGCCTATAATGAGATATCGGCAGCAGAAGAAGAATTGAAGGAACGGTTGGAAGCTCTGATGGAAAGCCGAAAAGCACTTGAAAAGAGTGAAGAAAGATTCAGGCTTGCAGTGGAAGGAGCAAATGATGCCATATGGGATTGGGATATTCAAGAGAATGATACGTATATTTTTCCGCGAACAAAACAGATGTTAGGCTATGATGAGGAGGATATAGGAAATACCCTGGAAGACTTGAAGTCACTGATACATCCTGAAGATGTGGACAGAGTAATGAATGAGCTGAACCAGCATTTGGAAGGATTAACGCCGTATTATATGAGCGAGTACAGAATCAGGACTAAAGGCGGACAATATAAATGGATTATGAGCAGAGGAAAGGCCATAAGAGATATTAACGGAAAGCCTATAAGGATGGCAGGCTCCCATACGGATATAACAGAGAGAAAAGAAACAGAAAAAAAGATCTATAAACTGGCATATTATGATTTTTTGTCTGATTTGCCCAATAGGGCTATGTTTGAAAAAACATTAATAAATACGTTAAGAAAGGCTCGAAAAGAGAATAAAAAGGTTACAATATTTTACATAGATTTGGATGAATTTAAGACAGTAAATGATACGGTAGGGCATGAATATGGGAAGATGCTTTTAAGCGAAGCAGGCAGCATACTTCGTGATATCGTTGGTGAAACAGACTTTGCTGCACGGATAGGTGGAGATGAATTTGCCATTATATTAGTACATAATGGTGAGACTGCTGATATTAAAGCATATGCCAACAGGGTGTTAGAAGCTTTTCAAAAGACATGGCATATGCGCGGCAATGAATTTTATATTACAGCAAGCATAGGAGTTACTACTTATCCCGATGATGCACTGGATAAGGAATCGTTGTTAAGAAACGCGGATACGGCAATGTATGCTGCAAAGAAAGCAGGGAAAAACACTTTTTGTTTATATACCAAAGATATGAATGAGACACTGCTGAAAGCGATAAAACTGGAAAATGAGCTGCGCCGTGCCCTAGATAAAAACCAGCTGGAGGTATACTATCAGCCGCAAATCAATATAAAAACCGGACAAGTGGTTGGTGTAGAAGCATTATTGAGGTGGAAAAGGCTGGAATACGGGATTGTTTTGCCCGGGCATTTTATAAAAGCAGCAGAAAATACAGGCTTGATTATCCCTATAGGAGAATGGGTTATTGAGACGGTTATTAATCAGTATATTATCTGGAAAAGCAAATATCACTGGAATCTGAATATGGCAATAAATTTGTCTATGAAACAGCTTCAGCATCACGGTCTGGTTGAAAAAATTAATCATATACTGAAGAAAACGAATATGAATTGTGAAAAGTTGGAATTTGAGATTACAGAAAGCGCTGTCATGGATGATTCCAATACAACAATTGCCGTACTGAAAAAATTAAAGGAGCTTGGCATAAGCATAGCACTTGATGACTTTGGAACCGGATATAGTTCACTGAATTATTTAAGAGAGCTGCCAATCGATAAGCTTAAAATTGATAAATCATTTGTCGATGCCGTATTGGATAATTCCAATAAAAGGGCAATAACAGAGACAATCATTGAGCTTGCACATAAAATGAAATTGTCGGTTGTGGCTGAAGGGGTAGAAGAATATGAGCAACTGTTATTTTTAGAGCAAAACGGCTGCGATATAGCCCAGGGTTATTATATAAGCAAGCCTTTACCGGCTTCGGATTTTGAAAAGTTTATGATGGCGAACGGCGGCTATTGTAAAAGCTTTAGTAATGGTATAGAATAGTTATAAAAAAGAATATGCTAATGATAAAGGAGTGACCTTAGAACGATGAGCACGATTAAACCAAGCAGAGAGGAAGCTTTTAACTTATTGAAGGAGTATAATAAGGATGAGAGCCTTATAAAGCATGCATTGGCTGTTGAAGCTGTTATGAGGCATTTTGCCGAATTGCTGGGAGAAGATGTGGAGAAATGGGGAGTTATCGGATTGGTTCATGACCTGGACTATGAAAAATACCCTGACCAGCACTGCAAAAAAGTTCGTGAAATATTGACTGAAAGGAATTGGCCGGAGGAATATATCAGAGCAATACAAAGCCATGGTTGGAAGCTTTGTTCCGATGTTGAGCCTGTTGAGACTATGGAAAAGGTATTATATACCATTGATGAATTAACAGGACTGATTACTGCAACAGCACTTATGCGTCCAAGCAAAAGCATATTGGATACGGAAGTAAAGTCGGTCAAAAAGAAGTGGAAGCAAAAAAGCTTTGCAGCAGGAGTGAACAGGGAAGTCATTCAGGAAGGCGCTGACATGTTGGGAATGGAATTGGACAAAGTAATTGAAGAGACATTGAAAGGCATGCAAAAGGTTGCAGAACTGATTGGTTTAAAGGGAAATATATAAAGGATATAATCTCAGGAATGGTTTAAGCTATTCCGTTTTTTATAGGAATTAGAAGGTAAATGTTATTGAAAAAAATAGTGAAGGGTGACTTCGTATGATTGATTTTGAATTTTATACACCCACAAAGGTGTTCTTTGGCAAGGATAAGCATAAAAATATTGGAGAAATCATAAAAAGCTATGGCTTTAAAAAGATACTGTTCCACTATGGAAAGGGGAGCATTAAAAAAACAGGACTATACGATCAGGTAATTGATTCCCTGAGAAGAAATGACATAGACTTTACAGAACTTGGTGGAGTAGAGCCAAATCCCAAGGTTAGTCTTGTCAGAAAAGGTGCAGAGCTGTGTAAGAAAGAGAAAATAGAGATGATTTTAGCGGTTGGCGGCGGTAGTGTAATTGATTCCGCAAAGGTTATTGCCATTGCAGCGTTAACCGATATTGACCCATGGGAGTTTTCTTTGCATAAGGCAATCCCTTCAAAGGCATTGCCTGTAGGAACCATATTGACTTTGGCTGCATCGGGCAGTGAAATGAGCTCTTCGGCAGTTATAACAAATGAAGAAGGATTGTTAAAAAGGGGATTTAACAGCGATTTTAACAGGCCGCTTTTTTCAATTTTAAATCCGGAACTGACCTATTCGGTAGATAAATTCCAGACCGGATGCGGTATTGTAGATATCATGATGCATACGCTGGAGCGTTATTTTACAAAAAGCAAGAATGTTGATTTGACAGACCGTCTGGCAGAAGGCCTTCTTAAATCCGTAATCCGTGCAGGTGAAGTTGCTGTAAACGAGCCTACCAATTATGAAGCAAGAGCAACCCTGATGTGGGCAGGAAGCCTGTCACACAATGATTTGACTGGTGCAGGCAGAAATGTATTCCTTACATGCCATAAGATAGAGCATGAGATTAGCGGTATGTATGATTACGTGGCACATGGTGCAGGTTTATCGGTTATTTTTCCTGCATGGGCCAAGTATGTCTATAAGCATGCTGTTGATAAGTTCTGTCAATATGCGGTAAGGGTATGGGACATTGACATGAACTTTGAAAATCCGCAGGAGACAGCTTTAAGAGGAATTGCCGCAACAGAAGAGTATTTTAAATCCATCGGCATGCCGGTAAGATTGTCGGAAATCAATGTTCCGGATGATAAATTTGAAGAGATGGCTGATAAATGTACATCCTACGGCAAACAAACACTGCCTTGTTATATACCCATTGGTAAAAAAGAGATTATTGATATTTTGAATTTATGCAAATAGATAAAAAGACCGGTACTATGCAAAAATTGCGTATACCGGCCTTTTTTCATTTCATGTTTATTCTAAGAAGTTAATGGATAAATATAAAATAGATGAGATAAAAAATGATAAAAAAGGAGAATGTTAAAAATGATCAGAAAGAATTTTTTAACAATGAATGGAAATCCATTAACTCTTATTGGTGATGAAGCAGTAGTAGGGCAGAAGGCAAAAGATTTTACGGCAGTAACACAGGATATGTCCGAATTTCATTTCTATAATGATACAAAAAAAGGAATAAAAATTATAAGCGTTGTTCCGTCCATTGATACAGGAGTATGTGAAATGCAGACAAAGAGATTTAATAAAGAAGCAACAGAGCTGTCAGACAATGTTGAAATCATTACCATTAGTGTAGATTTGCCGTTTGCGCAAAAAAGATTTTGCGGAGCCGAAGGAATCAATAATATAAAGGTTGTGTCTGACTATAAGCTTTTGGATTTTGGAATGAAATACGGATTCGTTATTGAAGAATTAAGGTTATTGGCAAGAGGAATTGTGGTTGTTGACAGTGAAAATATCATTCGATATGTTGAGTATGTACCGGAGGTAACAAACCATCCCGATTATGATAAAGTATTGGATTTTGTTAAAAACATGGTGAGAAATAAATAAAGCAGGAATATTGTATCCCTTATAGTGTAATCTGTGATCGTGAGTTGCAGCGATAAGAGGGTGGCCTGAGGCCGCCCTCTTATCGCATATGCAGTATATATTGTCAGGCAATGATTGTTATATTCTTTTGAAAATGTTTGCATTTTTAACTGTGAATTGTTAAAATATATCGAAGGCATATATGTGTTTTAATAGTCAGAAATTGGGTGAAAGTATGATTGAGATAAAGGGGAAATATAAGCCAGCAAAAGGAATCACGGATAATGCAGAAGGTGATGCAATAGCCCAAGTGATTGAATTGTGCAATCAGAAGAAGGATCAAAAAATTCGCTGTAACGTATTTAAAACCAGGCGGAAGACAATTGGGATTATTATTGACAGAAATGGTGAAGTAAGGGTTCATGTACCTTATTATGTACGTGAAAAGCAAGTTCTTGAAGTATTGCAGAAAAAGGCGGACTGGATTGTAAAAAGGGTTAATGAGATAACGGAAAAGAATTCAAATTCGGCATGCAGGCAGTATATCAGCGGTGATAAATTTCTGTATCTTGGAAAAGAATATACCCTTGATATTTTGGATAAGGTTTCAGGTGAAGATGAAGTATTCGTTCAGAAAGATACTATATCGGTGTATATCTCTCATGGATTGCCGGAGGAAGGCAAAAAACAGGCAGTAAAAGAAGCATTAATAAAATGGTACAGACAGCGTTTTACTGAATTTGTTAGGGAACGGGTTGAGAAGTATTCTATACAGCTTAATGCGGCTCCTTGTAAAGTAGTGATTAAAAATCAGAAAACCTTATGGGGCAGCTGCAGTCAAAAAGGGAATATCAATTTAAACTGGAGATTGATGATGGCTCCTGTAGATATCATCGATTACGTGGTTGTCCACGAACTATGCCACTTAAAAGTTATGAACCATTCCAAAGATTTCTGGAATCTTGCGGCGTCAATTCTTCCAAACTATCAGGAAAGCAGGAAGTGGTTGAAAGTAAACGGACATAGATTGAGCATATAGTCAATATCATATATGCGATAAATACATCAATAGGCAGGAGGCAAGGTGTTACGAGAATGAACATTGTTTTAATTTTGTTAGGTTTAGCGCTTATACCTGCTGTTATTGCAAAGCTAAAGGGAAGAAGCTTTTTTGGATGGTATATATACGGTATTTGCTTATGGCCAATTGCAGCAGTACATTCCGTATTGGTGAAGCCTTGTGAAGAGCTTCAAATAATTTATGGATACGCAAAAAGGTGCCCGATGTGTTTGGAATTAATAAAGATGGATGCAAGAATATGTAAATATTGTGGAAATGATTTGTCTTTTATGACTAAAGAAGAGCTTGAAAAGCAAAAAAAAGAAATGAAAAAAGCTTTAAAAGAGAAGACGAAAAGGGGAGTCCTGACAGTTACAGCAATGATTCTATTGTTTTTGGCTACCTTTATATGGTCTGCTTTATACGTAACAATAAAGCTAAATGCCTGACGATTTTAACTTGATGAAAAATGTTACAAAATTTAGGAGGAATAAAAATGTGGTTTATATTTGCATTCTTATCGGCAGTGTTTGCCGCTCTGACGTCTATTCTTGCCAAGATAGGAATTGAGGGGATTAACTCCAATTTAGCAACGGCAGTACGTACAGCAGTTGTGCTGGTGATGGCATGGATTATCGTTTTTATTACAGGAACGCAGAATCAGATTTCCGGTATCAGTAAGAAAAGCTGGATATTTTTGATACTGTCAGGTATTGCGACAGGATTGTCCTGGCTTTTCTATTATAAAGCTTTACAAATTGGAGAAGCTTCAAAGGTTGTTCCGGTGGATAAATTCAGTGTTGTCATTACCATGATACTCGCTTTTGTCGTATTACGTGAGGCGCCTACTGCCAAGACAATTTTAGGCGGCATATTCATTACAATCGGTACTTTTATTATGATTTTAAAATGATAGATGGGATAAGCTTTAAGCAAAGAAGTATGAATTTGATAAATATGCCAGTCAATTATGTGAGATATTGTTATGGGCTTTTCATAAATTGGTGGATAAAATCCTTTGTAATCCGCTTTTCATGCAGATTACAAAGGATTATTAGTAAATAGAGGAGTATTATCGTTTAAAACTATTCAGTAATAATATTTGATAGCCGAATAAAATTATTCATACTCTTTGCAGAGGAGTGCACGTATATATCCACGGTCTTTGGTAGTGGAATCAATATAAAAGCCTCTTCCGTAATAAAATCTTACTAGTGAAAAAACTTTAGAAGCAGTATGCAGATACAGCTTTTTTACTCCAAGTTCCTTCATGGCCATATCTATTACGTTCATAATGGCTTTTCCAACACCATGGTTTTGGTAATGAAGCCTTACCCCAAATCTGCTTAAGTAGGCGGTATGGTCATCACGAATTTCCACTCTTGCGCTTCCGACAGGAATTCCATCAATGTAAGCGACAAATACTTCTTTTGTTTCAATATCTCTTTTGACGTCCTCATAGGTTTCCTGCAGTGCTTCAATTTTATCGGTTAATCCTGCCAATTCAACATATTTCTCAAAGGCTTCCTTTGTAATCTGGCGTATTTCTTCTATATCATCCATAGTCGCCTTTCTGACTTCAAAAGACCAACTTGCCATATATAAACCTCCTTATTCGTTTCCCATGAGCATAGCCATAACGGCTTTTTGGGCATGGAGTCGGTTTTCAGCCTCATCAAATATAACGGATTGGGGGCCGTCAATTACATCTTCGGTAACTTCAAATCCTCTGTATGCAGGCAGACAATGGAGAAATATTGCATCCGGATTTGCTTTGGAGAATAATTCTTTATTGACCTGATAAGGTCCGAAAATTCTAAGCCTTTCTTGCTTTTCTGCTTCCTGTCCCATACTGACCCATGTATCGGTATATACTACGTCGGCGTTGACGATTGCCTCAAAAGGATCATTGGTTATAACAACTCTGGAACCGGTAAGCTTTGCATCTGCTTTCGCATTTTCAATAATTTGCTCATTGCATTCATAGCCTTTTGGTGAAGCTACAGATATATCCATACCAACCTTGGTACAGCCGTAAAGAAGCGAATGGGCAATATTATTACCGTCGCCGATATATGCCAGCTTTAAGCCTTCCAAAGTGGATTTGTGTTCATAAATGGTCAGAAGGTCCGCAAGAATCTGGCATGGATGCAGGAGATCGGTTAAACCGTTAATAACGGGAATGCTTCCGTACCTGGCCAGATCTTCTACGTCACTTTGCTTGAAGGTTCTTATCATAATGCCGTCTACATACCTTGACAGCACATTGGCAGTATCATAAATGGTTTCCCCTCTGCCTAATTGAATGTCGTTAGAGCTGAGGAACAAAGCATACCCTCCTAATTGGTACATTCCTACTTCAAAGGATACCCTGGTTCTTGTAGATGATTTGGTGAAAATCATGCCAAGTGTTTTGCCTTTTAATATTGGATGGGGAATGCCGTTTTTTTGCTCGGTTTTTAATTTTTCGGCAAGCTTTAAAATATTATGAATTTCTTCGGTGGTTAAATCGTGAAGGCTTATTAAGTGTTTCATAGAAGACTCCTTTCAAAAATATTGTATTTGTTGAATTTATGGATGAACGCAGGCAATGTCGTTAATGAAGTTTACCACTATTTGTGGTTTTATGGGCGTACAGAGTCATCTGCCCTTAACTGGAATACAGTTTTATTATAGGTTGTTCTACACGTGTGAATATTCATCCAGTGAATATATAGGAATGTCATAATTGTTTTTTATTATATCAAGAGTGCTTAAAATGGCCCTTATGGTGTCTAATGACGTTATGCATGGTATGTTGTATTCCATGGATGTACGTCTCAGGGAGAATCCGTTTCTGGTACTTATTTTGCCTTTGGTCGGTGTATTGATTACAAAGTCTATTTTATTCTCCTTCAAACTTTGCTGTACTTCGGACATGGGCAGAAGCTGTACTTCAACGCCGTTATGACGAAGGAATTCATAAGTATTGTCCGTGGCATACAATTTATATCCCAGTTCAACTAATTTTTCAGCCACTTCCAGGTTTTCTTCCAGGTTCCTTTTGGCAATTGACATTAATACATTGCCGCTGGGGGGAATCTGTATTCCGGAAGCTATCAAAGCCTTGTATAAAGCTTTTTTGAAATCTTTATCCACGCCCATTACTTCTCCTGTTGATTTCATTTCAGGACCGAGGAACGTGTCCACAGTAGTAAGTTTTGAGAAGGAAAATACAGGTGCTTTTACAGCGATGAATTCTGTTTCTTTTGCTAGCCCCGTACCATATCCCAGCTCCAATAAGGATTGTCCCATGATTATTTTTGTAGCCAATGCAATCATAGGAATACCTGTTACCTTGCTGAGTATCGGCACGGTTCTGCTGGCACGTGGATTTACCTCTATTACATATACTTTATTGTTTTGGTCAAGGACAAACTGAATATTGAAAAGGCCTTTTACTTTTAATGCTCGTGCCAGCTTGATTGTATAATCCACAATGGTAGACTTGGTCTTTTCATCCAAGGTCTGTGGAGGGTATACCGCAATACTGTCTCCGGAGTGTACACCGGCACGCTCTATATGCTCCATAATTCCTGGAATAAGTACATTTTCACCGTCCGAAATACCGTCAACTTCCACTTCCTTGCCTGTAATGTATTTATCAATGAGGATAGGATGTTCGTCCGATACATCAACAGCAAGCTGCATATATTCTTTAAGCTCTTTATCGTTGTACACAATTTCCATAGCACGACCGCCAAGTACATAGGATGGTCTGACCAAAACAGGATAGCCTATCCGGTTGGCAATTTCCAACGCCTGAACAATGGAAAAACCGGTGCTTCCGGGAGGAATTGGTATGTCAAGCTTTTCAAGAAGCTTTAGAAATTTATCCCTGTCTTCAGCGATGTCGATATCATCAACAGAAGTACCAAGGATGTTGACTCCTGCTTCCTGAAGAGGTTTTGCAAGATTAATGGCAGTTTGGCCGCCGAATTGAACAATAACACCTTCCGGCTTCTCTTTGGCAACGATATCCAGAATACATTCCTTTGTCAGAGGTTCGAAATAGAGCTTATCGGATGTATCAAAATCCGTACTGACGGTTTCAGGATTATTATTTACGATAATTGATTCAATGTTCAGTTCGCGCAAGGTTTTAACCGAATGCACACTGCAGTAGTCAAATTCTATACCCTGGCCGATTCTTATGGGACCGGAACCTATTACAAGTACTTTTCTTCTATTTGACCGTATGGAATCATCTTTTCTTTCATAAGTAGAATAGTAGTAAGGAGTAACTGCTTCAAATTCTGCTGCGCAGGTATCAACCATTTTGTAAACAGGATGGATATCAAACTGATTTCTTTTTTCCATTACTTTGTCAACCGATGTTCCAAGAAGGTTGGCAATGTAGGAATCACTAAAGCCTGTCATTTTGGCAGAGCGAAGCTGGTCATAGGTGAGAGAATCGATATTGGTATCCATTAATTCATCAGCCAGCAAGACAATTTTCTCCAGCTTTTTAATAAAGAAGTAATCTATTTTTGTTATGTCAACAATCTTTTCTACGCTGACTCCTTTTTGAAGAGCCTTGCATATAGCAAATATTCGTTCATCCGTAGGTGTTTTAATATATTCCAAAAGCTGTTCGACGGAACAGTTATTGAAAAGCTTAAGTCCTAATTGGTAGTTAAGTTTGATATCCAGAGAGTCAATTGCCTTTAGTAAGGATTCCTCAAATGTTCTTCCAATTGCCATAACCTCGCCGGTTGCCTTCATTTGTGTTCCTAATGAACGGTTTGCCGTACCGAATTTATCGAACGGCCATCTTGGAACTTTGGTAACAACATAGTCAATCGTCGGTTCAAAGCACGCATAGGTATTTTGTGTAACAGAATTCTTTATTTCATCAAGGTTTAATCCTATGGCAATTTTGGCTGTCACTCTTGCTATTGGGTAGCCTGTTGCTTTTGAGGCTAAAGCACTGGAACGGCTGACCCTTGGATTCACTTCAATAACCACATAATCAAAGCTGTTGGGGTTTAACGCAAATTGTATATTACAACCGCCGTTTATTTTTAAGGCGCGAATAATTCTAATGGATGCAGACCTTAACATTTGGTATTCTACATTTGAGAGCGTTTGGCTGGGAGCTACTACAATACTGTCGCCGGTGTGAACTCCGACCGGATCCACATTTTCCATATTGCAGACGACGATGCAGTTGTCCGCATTGTCTCTCATGACTTCATACTCAATTTCCTTCCAGCCTGCTACACTTTGCTCTACGAGTATCTGGTGAATTAGGCTTAACTTCAGGCCACGTCCGGCAATATATTTGAATTCCTCCATATCATTTGCAATGCCGCCGCCGCTGCCTCCCAAAGTATATGCAGGACGTATAATGATTGGAAAGCCGACTTCCTCAGCAAATGCAACCGCATCCTCCAGTGTGGTTACAATTTTGCTGTGAGGAATTTTTTCGCCGATTTCCAGCATTGTTTTTTTGAAAAGATCTCTGTCTTCGGCCTTTTTTATGGACTCCAGAGAAGTACCCAAAAGCTGTATTCCAAGCTCATCCAGTATGCCGTCTTTAGATAATTCTACCGCCATATTCAAGCCGGTTTGTCCTCCGAGAGAGGGAAGAATGCCGTCAGGCCTTTCTTTATATATGACTTTCTTAACAAAATCAAGAGTGATAGGCTCAATATATACCTTGTCTGCAACTTCCTTATCGGTCATAATAGTAGCAGGATTGCTGTTAATGAGTATGACTTCCACACCTTCTTCTTTTAGTGCCTTGCATGCTTGAGTACCTGAATAATCAAATTCGGCTGCCTGACCTATTACGATCGGACCGGAACCAATTACCATTACCTTTTTTATATTAGGATTCTTTGGCATATTATTTTACCTCCATCATTGTGATAAATTCGTCAAATATATAATTGGAATCATCAGGACCGGGTGCTGCTTCAGGGTGGTACTGCAGACTCAGGACAGGGAGGGTTTTATGCCTGAAGCCTTCTACGGTATTGTCATTCACATTATAATGTGTAATCACAACATCTTCATTAATGAAATATTTCAATGCATAATTATGATTTTGAGATGTAATGTATACTCTGTTGGTTAACAGATCCTTCACAGGATGATTTCCTCCGTGATGCCCGAATTTAAGCTTGTAGGTATCTCCGCCTAAGGCAAGACCCAATAGCTGATGCCCCAGGCAAATGCCAAGTATCGGCTTTTTTCCTATAAGTTTTTTTATATTATCAATGACTTCATGAGGCAAATCCTTAGGATCCCCAGGTCCATTGGACAACAGGATGCCGTCGGGATTATTTTTAAGGATATCCTCAGGAGATGTATTGTATGGATATACATATATATCACAATTTCTTTCGCCAAACGACCTTAAAATATTCCGTTTGATACCGAAATCAATAATTGCAACTTTTTTTCCGTTGCAGTGCAAGTTGTATATTTTTTTCGTGCTGACTTCACCTACAAGATTTCTTTTTATTTTCGATTTTTCTTTAATGCGGTTAACTAGTATTTTCGTGTCAAAGCATTCTGTGGAAATAACTCCGTACATGCATCCGTAATCCCTGATATGCTGGGTCAAAGCTCTGGTATCAATGTTTTTTATGCCGATGATATTATTTCTTTTCATGTAATCGTCAGGAAGTATGGAACAGCGCCAATTGTTAGGAGTATCACAAAGCTCTTTTACAATAAAGCCCATGGCATGCGGCATATAGGATTCGCTGTCGATTTCATTAAAACCATAATTTCCAATCAGTGGATAGGTCATGGCTATAAGCTGACCATTATATGAAGGGTCGGTAAGAATTTCCTGATATCCCACCATACATGTATTAAAAACAACCTCTCCGAATATTTCACCGGTTGCACCAAAGGAATCTCCTAAGAAAAATGATCCATCTTCCAAAACCAATATTGCTTGCATATTAATCCTCCTTCAATATTTCATCTAAAACCTTGATAAGCATATCAACGTCTTGTTCTGTTATAATTAACGGCGGAAGGAAACGAAGAACCTTTGTGCCTACACAGCCTACAAGAAAACTCTTTTCGAACAGCTTATGGCCGATTTCCTTTGCAATCTCCTCGGTGAATTCCATGCCTAACATAAGTCCTTTGCCGCGAATTTCCTTAATAATGTGATGTCTTTTTTTCAACTCTTCCAGCTTTGATTTGAAATAATTGCCCGTCTTATTGGCATTCTCAATCAGACCATCCTTTATAAGAGTATCAATAACGGTTAATGCAGCAGTGCAGGCTAAGGGATTCCCTCCGAAAGTTGTTCCGTGGTCACCCGGGGAGAAGGAGGAAGCTACCTTATCCTTTGCGCAGACGGCTCCAATTGGTATGCCGCCTCCGAGAGCCTTGGCCAAAGTAAATATATCAGGCTCAATATCAAAATGCATATAGGCGAATAATTTTCCCGTTCTGCCCATACCGGTTTGAACTTCGTCAAATATCAGTAAAATATCATTTTCGTCACATAATTTCCGGACTTTTTTTGCATATTCATAATCTACAAGATTTACGCCGCTTTCACCCTGAATGGGTTCCATCATGATGGCGCAGGTAGAAGGTGTAACAGCTTCAATAAGCGCTTCAAAGTCGTTTGTTACAACATGTTTAAAACCAGGAGTCAGAGGCTGATATGGCTTCTGAAATTTTTCCTGGCCGGTTGCAGCAACGGTAGTCAGCGTTCTTCCGTGAAAGGAGTTTTTGAGGGTTATAATTTCATATTTATTATCCAGGCCTTTCTTTTTATAGTGAATTTTTGCAAGTTTGATTGCTCCTTCATTTGCTTCTGCTCCGCTGTTGCAAAAGAAAACCTTATCGGCACATGAAAGCTCTGTCAATGCTTTTGCAAGTTTTGCCTGTGACTCTATATAATAAAGGTTAGATGTATGAATAAATTTGTCTAACTGTGACTTCAGCGCTTCCACAAGCTTAGGATGGCAGTGTCCTAAAGCATTAACGGCAATTCCGCCTAAAAAGTCATAGTATATTTTATCATTTAAATCCCAAAGCTTAATGCCTTTGCCGTATTTAAAGCATACGGGATTTCTGTCACCATATACATTCATATAATACTTTTTATCCATATCAATAATTTCTTGTAAAGTCATTGTAAACACCTCTCAAATTCATTTTTTATTAACGAACAGGAAAGTTTATCATTATTCATTTTTTAAGTAGAACTTTCCGTCAATGTGCTTCAAATGAAAAGGGTTAAGCGAAGCGAAGCATGAATTCATCAAAATGATTTTTTATAATTATACATTAATATGTATAAAAATGCAATATAAATATGTATATAAAATTCAAAATTCTGATAAAATATTTTTATTCGCTGTACCTATAACAGGCAAGAAGATATAGAATTTTAAAGAAATATTTAAATCGGACATGATATTTTAAGTTAATAAGGAATAATTTAAATCATTTGATTTATAATAATAGTTAAATTATTTGAAAAAAAAGCCAAAATGTATATAATAAAATTAAGGTCAAAGAAAGTCAAAGTCAGGAGGCGGTGAATTGGCAAGTATCAGTGATCTTATTGAAAATTTTCTTAAGCAAATGATTCATGAGACCAACGGTGTCATAGAAATACAAAGAAATGAACTGGCAAACTATTTTAAATGCGTTCCTTCTCAGATTAATTATGTAATTGACACCAGATTTACCGCAGAAAGAGGTTATATTGTGGAGAGCCGCAGAGGAGGCGGCGGATATATTAAAATAAAGAAGGTTAATATTAATAAAAGCAATTATCTGATGCATATTCTTAATAGTATAGGTGATTCCATTACTCAGCAAACGGCAGAAGCATTTATTAAGAATTTTTATGACTATGATGCAATTAATGAGAGAGAAGCGAAAATCATGATGGTTGCGGTAAGCGATAAAGTTCTTTCGGTACCGCAGCCGGAGAGGGATCGCATAAGAGCTTCCATATTAAAAAATATGATTGTCAATTTGATTTAGAAGTTTTTGGTTATTTGTGCAGGGTGCGGCAATCTGCCGCACCGAAATTTTCAAGTCTATATGAATCAAATACCTATTACAGGAGGACGGGTTAGTATGCTGTGTCAGCAATGTCAACAAAGGCCTGCAACTGTACATTTAACGCAGGTTATAAACAATGAAAAGCGTGAAATTCATTTATGTGATCAGTGTGCAAATCAGCAGCAAATGATGAGCCTTATCTCACCGTTTAGCATTAATGATTTTTTAACGGCTTTTCTGGGCAATAATTTTATGTATCCGGTCAATCAGCAGGGAACGGCACATATACAGGAAATGCCGGCTTGCAAGCAATGTGGAATGACCTATGAGCAGTTTGCCAAGAGCGGAAAGCTTGGATGCAATAATTGCTATACCGTTTTCGGCGAGATGTTGAATCCGGTTTTCAGGAAAATTCACGGAAATGTTTCTCATAATGGGAAGGTTCCCAATCGGGCAGGAGGAGAGTTTAAGGTACGCAGAGAACTGGAGCAGTTAAAAAGCAGTTTGGCAAGAGCAATACAGTCCGAAGAATATGAAAAGGCTGCAGAAATCCGGGACAGAATCCGGGAGATTGAAAGAAACATGAAAGGGGAAGGTTAAATGGCTGCTTGGTATATTGATTTAGGACCTGAATCGGATGTTGTCATAAGCACACGGATCAGATTGGCAAGGAATATTAAGCAATATCCTTTTCCTGTAAGAATGAACAGAGATATTGGGTCTAAAGTGATTGAACAATGCAAAGATGCGATACTGAATAGCAATAGCATTATATCCAGCCAGTTTGAATATATTCCTATGAGTAGTCTAAGCAGTATTGATAAGCAGGCCCTGGTTGAAAAGCATCTTATTAGCCCTTTAATGCTTCAGGATGTACATTCCAGAGGAGTATTTATAAACAATGATGAAAGCATTAGCATTATGATCAATGAAGAAGACCATATTCGGATACAATGCATATTTTCCGGATTGCAAACCGATAAGGCGTGGGACCTGGCTGACAAAATCGATGATATTATTGAGGAAAGAATTGAATATGCATATAATCCGGAGTATGGATATCTGACCACCTGTCCTACCAATGTAGGTACCGGAATGAGAGCGTCGGTCATGATGCATTTGCCCGCATTAGCAATTACCGGACAATTAAACAGCCTGATTAATGCGGTGAACAAGCTTGGAATGGCAGTGAGAGGGTTGTATGGTGAAGGAACGGAAGCGGCCGGAAATATTTTTCAGATATCCAATCAGGTTACTCTTGGATTATCTGAAGAGGAAACACTTGAGAATCTACTGGGGATTGTTAGACAAATTATTAGTCAAGAAAGAAATTCCAGAAAGAGTCTTATGGAGCAGAGAAGAATAAAATTGGAAGACAGGCTGCTCAGGTCCTTCGGAGTATTTGTGAATGCAAGGGTTATGACTTCGGATGAGTTTATGAAGCTTTTATCAGATGTAAGGTTAGGTGTTATTTTAGGAATAATACAAAATGTTAAGCTTGAGGATCTTAACACGTTGATGGTCGAAATCCAACCTGCCAATATAATGAAGCTATACGGTGAAAACTTATCGCCGGATGAAAGAGATATAAGAAGAACGGAAATCATTAAAGAGAGATTAAAAATGAAAGGATGAAAAGTATGGCAATTTTTGAAAATAGATTTACAGAGCGTGCTGAAAACGCTTTGCGATATGCACATGAAAGTGCAATGAACCTGGGGCATAATTATGTCGGCACGGAACATATTCTTTTGGGATTGTTGAGGGAAGGCGGGGGAGTTGCTTACAGAGTGCTGCAAAATCAGGGAGTAACCGAAGATAAAGTTGTTGCAAAGATTGATGAGCTTATTGGCATATCCATCAACACAGGTGAACAGCCGGCAGGCCTTACTCCAAGAACAAAGAGAGTTCTGGAGCTTAGTTTCGCGGAAGCAAGAAGAATGGGTCACAACTATATTGGTACGGAACACATTTTATTGGGAATTTTGCGTGAAGGAGAAAGCGTTGCTGTCAGAATCATGACGGACCTTGGAGTCGATATACAAAAACTGTATGTAGAAATTGTAAGGATGCTTAATGAAGAATCTCCGGGGGTTGCAGGCGCACAGCGTCCGTCAGCAAGTTATGCCAGTACTCCTACATTAAATCAATTCGGAAGAGATTTAACCGAGATGGCCAAGGAAGGCAAGTTCGATCCTGTTATTGGCAGAGACAAAGAGATTGAAAGAGTTGTACAGATTTTGAGCAGGAGAACCAAGAACAATCCTTGCCTGATTGGTGAACCTGGTGTGGGAAAAACGGCTATTGCCGAAGGCCTGGCACAGAAAATAGTTGAAGGAAACGTTCCTGAAATATTGAAGGATAAGAGAGTTGTTACCCTGGATTTGTCATCCATGGTTGCCGGAGCAAAATACAGAGGAGAATTTGAGGAAAGATTGAAAAAAGCAATGGATGAAATCCGCAAGGCAGGAAATGTGATTCTTTTTATTGATGAAATGCATACGATAATAGGTGCCGGGGCAGCAGAAGGCGCCATCGATGCTTCCAATATATTAAAGCCGTCTCTTGCAAGAGGAGAGATTCAGGTTATAGGCGCAACGACCCTGGATGAATACAGAAAACATGTTGAAAAGGATGCGGCACTGGAAAGAAGATTTCAGCCCATTACTGTAGGTGAACCGACCGTTGAGGAATCCATTGCGATTCTGAAAGGTGTCAGAGACAAGTATGAAGCACATCATCGTGTCAAGATTACTGACGGGGCACTTGAAGCGGCTGTTAAAATGTCGGACAGATATATCACAGACAGGTATTTGCCTGATAAAGCAATTGATTTGATAGATGAAGCAGCTTCAAGGGTGAGGTTAAAAGCATTTACCGCCCCACCGGATTTGAAGCAGCTTGAAGATAGAATTGAAAAGCTTAGTAAGGAAAAGGAAGAGGCTATTCGCACTCAGGAATTTGAAAAGGCTGCTAAAATAAGGGATGAAGAACAGCAGCTTAAGAAGGAATTGGAAGAATTGAAAAATAATTGGCAGCAGAGAAATCAGACAAACATGTCAACAGTAACCGAAGAAGAAATTGCTGAAATTGTTTCCAGTTGGACGGGTATTCCTGTAAAACGCCTGGCAGAAGAGGAAAGCGAACGACTTCTTAAGATGGAAGAAATACTCCATAAGAGGGTAATCGGACAGGATGAGGCAGTCAAAGCGATTGCCAAAGCCATAAGAAGAGGTCGGGTTGGTTTGAAGGACCCAAAGCGGCCGACCGGTTCATTTATATTTTTAGGGCCGACGGGAGTCGGTAAGACAGAGCTGTCCAAAGCATTGGCAGAAGCTATTTTCGGTGACGAAGATGCAATGATACGTATTGATATGTCTGAATATATGGAAAAACATACGGTATCCCGTCTGGTAGGCTCTCCTCCGGGTTATGTAGGGTACGAAGAAGGAGGCCAGTTAACCGAAAAAGTAAGAAGAAAACCTTATTCGGTTGTATTATTCGATGAAATTGAAAAGGCGCATCCGGATGTATTTAATATTCTTTTGCAGATACTGGAAGACGGTATTTTGACGGATTCCCAGGGAAGGCGCGTTGATTTTCGAAATACCATCATCATTATGACATCAAATGTTGGTGCCAGAATGATTACGGAAAAGAAGACATTAGGGTTTGCAACAACAAGTGATGAAAGAGAAAGAAATTACGAAAACATTAAGAGTGATGTAATGAATGAGCTTAAAAAGGCATTCCGACCGGAGTTCCTCAACAGAATTGATGAAATTATTGTATTCCATCAACTGGCAAAAGAAGATATTAAACAAATTGCAAAACTTATGTTAAGTAAACTGGAGGAAAGGTTGAAGGCGAACGATATTAGCGTAGAGTTTACGGATGCAGCAATCACAATCCTTGCAAAAGAAGGATTTGATACATTATACGGAGCAAGACCTCTTAGAAGAGCAATCCAGTCCAAGGTTGAGGATTTGCTGGCGGAAGAAATGCTGGAGCAAAAGATAAAGTCAGGTGATCATGTAGTGGTAGACGGGCAAGACGGCAAGATTGTATTGTCAAAGAAGTAGTTTAAAGCGAATATAAGGCAGGTGAATGAATTCACCTGCCTTATATTCGCTTTTTTTTTTTAGATTCAACTTAGAGTATAATTTTTATTGGCAAAAATAAAGGAAGAAGCAAATTGCCTCTTCCCATCATACAAATCAAACTGTAAAATGTAATTGCCGAAAAAACATTGACAGGAGTGATTTGTATGAT
>Ga0134097_1000065_pt1 | contig 121527 bp, 107 predicted proteins | sample 8_3taG_FD_94450 | JGI IMG/M metagenome (GOLD analysis project Ga0134097, IMG submission 94450) | Switchgrass degrading microbial communities from high solid loading bioreactors in New Hampshire, USA - 8_30_10_142_A2 metaG | ecosystem: Engineered > Bioreactor > Semi-continuous > Anaerobic >... | reverse complement strand
TACTTTTTTCCAGTTTGATATTCCGAATTTCTTTCTTTTATAAGTGACTTTGCTTTTAGGTACTCCAAATAAATCGGCTATTTGTCGATCACTTAAGCCTTCATTATAATATAAATGTTTTAAGGCTCTATAATAAATGTTGGGGTGTAAAATAAAAAGCGCATAATTTGCAAGAATCCTGTATAATGGAATTGCTCTATAAACCATGAAAGGATTTTGCCATTATGCGCTACATAAATTATACCGAAAAACTGCTCGGATTGGAAGGGGTTATTGTAAAAAAGGTTTTTAACAATACCAAATCATTATCTGTTATGGTAGAGTTGCCTCGAAAACTTCACTCTTGCCCTTGTTGAAATGCTAAAACAGACAGAATTTATGACTATCGCAATCAGGTAATCAAAGATATCCCTGCTTTCGGAAAACCCACTGTTCTTATCCTTAGGAAAAGACGATATGCTTGTACTTCCTGTGGCAAGCGGTTCTTTGAGGTGAATACTTGGCTTCCCAGATACTATCGCATGACCAAACGGTTGGTGTTTTATATCACAAACAGGCTTTCCGATGTGTTATCTTTTACCTCACTTGCTAAGGAGGTTAACCTATCTGTATCCACAATCATCAGAATATTTGATGTTGTTGGTTCACCCAAACCATATATGCCTGAAGTTTTGTCCATAGATGAATTTAAGGGTAATACCAACGGAGAAAAATATCAATGTATTATTACCGATCCGGTTAACAAGACAATTGTGGATATTCTTCCTGTCAGGTATAAGCATAGCTTATTTGATTATTTCAAGAGATTTGACCGCAGCAGGACTCGATATTTTGTTAGTGACATGTGGGAAACCTACCGTGATATTTCAAAGACTTACTTCAAAAATGCTAAATTTATTGTTGATAAATATCACTTTGTCAGGCAGGTTATTTGGTCTTTTGAAGGTGTCAGAAAGAATGTCCAACAAGATTTATCGCCTGAAAAACGCCGTTACTTCAAACGCTCGAAGTCATTGCTCAATAAACAGTTCAAATACCTAAATGATGAGCAAAAGCAAGAGGTAAACATTATGCTTTATCATTCCGACAAGCTGCTTACTGCATATGCACTAAAGGAAAGCTTCTTTCACTTTATGGAATCAAAGGATAAGGCACAGGCAAAAGAACGTCTTTCAGGTTGGATTCTTAATGCACAAAACAGCGGACTTACACCATTTTTTAGCTGTGCCAAAACAATGCAAAACTGGTATCGTGGTATCCTAAACACCTTTGATTGTCCATACACCAACGGTTTTACTGAGGGTATAAACAACAAAATTAAGGTTCTCAAACGCAATGCTTATGGACATTGGAACTTTGAACGTTTTAGAAAACGCATTTTGCATGTGTTTGGATATAATCGCACAAAAACACCTCAAAATGCGTAGCAATTTGAGGTGCATGCAAATTTCTTATACAGGATTTTTACCCCAACTATTGACAAAGAGCCATTAATTTTTGACCTATGTCTGTCAGGGGCAAGTATTCTTGGGATTATAAAGGAATTAGAAACACGCTCTATATTGTCACCTACCGGCAAAAACAAGTGGTGCAAACGTACTATTGAAACTATTCTTTCAAATGAAAAATATACTGGAAATGTTGTAGTTTGCAAAACATATAATACTGATTTTCCCGAAAGTAAAAGGAAAATCAATAACGGCGAAAAACCTAAGTATGTAGCTATTGGTTGCAATCCACCTATTATTGACGAAGAAATCTTTAACAAAGTTCAAGAAGAAAAAACAAAACGAAGCAACATTATAAAATCCGAAAATGGCACTATAAGAAAATCAACTCATTACAGCAGCAAAAAACATTCTTCAAGTTAGCCTACCTATAATTGAGAAAATCATACTATAATTCTGTATAGGCTAAAATTATTGCTTTGTTGATTTGTATGGAGCGACAAACCTTTTTCTGTCCATAAAACAGGTCTTAAAAACTCTGAAATCCTCATTTTATGGTATTGGCAAACGATAACCCCAAAACCCCTGATTTTAAGCCATTTTCGGGGCATACAGCAAAAACTCCAACTTTGAAAAAATTGTATCAAAGTTGGAGTACTTATTTGGAGGCGCCACCCAGATTTGAACTGGGGAATAAAGGTTTTGCAGACCTCTGCCTTACCACTTGGCTATGGCGCCAAAATCAAAAGACGCTGATATGCGTCTCTGTATTCAAATGGAGCGGAAGACGAGATTCGAACTCGCGACGTTCACCTTGGCAAGGTGACGCTCTACCACTGAGCCACTCCCGCATATGGTGCCTCCGGGCGGAATCGAACCACCGACACGGGGATTTTCAGTCCCCTGCTCTACCGACTGAGCTACAGAGGCAAATAAATAAAACATTCATTGGCGACCCGGAAGGGGCTCGAACCCTCGACCTCCAGCGTGACAGGCTGGCATTCTAACCAACTGAACTACCGGGCCATATTAAATTTAATTTGGTGGGCACAATAGGGCTCGAACCTATGACCCCCTGCTTGTAAGGCAGGTGCTCTCCCAGCTGAGCTATGCGCCCAATTCGTTATTACTTATGTGCCGTGTTTAGCGACAGATATTAGTATACAGAAATTCGCCGCTAAAGTCAACGGCACACGTTCCTGTTATAACGATTCTGTGTAATTTAAATCATTAAATCTTTTTATTTCTTGTTTTTGCTCAGCATTTCTCAATCAATCTATATGTTTAACAGAGCATTCAAGGCCGTTCTTTGCTTTTATTTAATAAGTCCTGAAGCTCAAACTTGTTAAAGTGATATTTTTTATCACAAAAATGGCAGGTTAATTCTGCTTCTCCCTGGTTTTCTATAATATCTGTCAATTCTTTTTCACCTAAGCTAATCAGTGCTCTTTCGATTCTTTCCTGAGAGCAATCACATCTATATTGTGTATTTAATCTGTCAAAGCTGCCTAACTCGAACCCGTCCAATACCTTCTTCAAGATGTCTTCCGCATTCATTTCTTCAGAAATCATTTTCGTTACAGGCGGGATAGAAGAAATAATGCTTTCCAGCTTCTCCGCAACCTTCTCATCAGCCTCAGGCATAAGCTGTATGATAAATCCTCCCGAAACTTTTACTGTTAAATCCACATCAACCAGGACACCTAATGCAACAGCTGACGGCACTTGCTCAGACCTTGCATAATAATATGTTAAATCCTCTGCAATTTCTCCTGTTACCAAAGGCACTTGTCCCGTATAAGGTTCTTTTAAGCCCATATCCCTTACAACGCTTAAATATCCGTTTCTACCGACTGCACCTCCCACATCAAGCTTTCCATTTGGCTTTAAGGGAAGATCAACATCAGGATTGTATACATATCCTTTTACATTTGCCCTGGAGTCAGCTACCGCTACAATTCCACCCAGAGGCCCATCACCTTTAATCTGAAGAGTAAGGGTATCATTTTCTCCTTTCAGCATAGCTCCCATCATTGCTGCAGCTGTGAGTGTCCTTCCAAGTGCAGCAATTGGAATGGGATACATATGATGTATTCTCTGTGCTTCATTGACCATATCCGTTGTAATCGCTGCATATGCCCTTATTGCACCGTCAGAAGATACCACTCTGGTTATATAATCATTGCTCATAACTATTATCCTCCTGAAAGTAATATAAAGGTTAATTAAAAATCCCCTGCATAAGCAGAGGATTCATGACTACATTATCTTTGCATAAAGAATATATATTAATTTGCCTTAAGCAAATTAAAGTCTAACTACATTAGAAGCCTGAGGTCCTTTCGCACCTTCAATTACTTCAAACTGTACTTCCATGCCTTCTTCAAGAGTCTTGTAGCCGTCCATGGCTATTGCTGAATAGTGAACAAATACGTCATTACCTGCTTCACTTTCAATAAAGCCATAACCCTTTTCTGCGTTAAACCATTTTACTTTTCCTTTTTGCATTAAACTTTACCTCCTAAAACTTTATAAAGGTAGTCAAAAATTTCCTTTGACTACAACCTACAGTCTATCATAAGTAGTGCTCATTGTCAATCTTTTCGTTGAGCAATAAAAAATATTCTTTCACTGTCGTCTGCCGGCTCTGCAAATGTAAGCTGGTCAAAAACCCCTAAGCATTGCAACCCCGCATGTTCAAGATACTGTTTTATCTCGGATATACTATATGCCCTTTCCTGATGTATTTCATCAATTCTGTCGTACTTGCTGCCTTCCTTTACAAAAAAGGTCAGGTAAAAATTACATATTTGATTTTTCTCCTCATAATTATTTTCCCAAACATAAAAAATATCATTCTCATCTACCGAAAATGTATTATTTCCCAATATTGTGCTTAATTTGTATTTTGAATTGATATCAAAAATAAATAAACCTCCGGGGTTTAAATAGTTATTGACTAATTTAAACACCTTTTTCAGATCATTGGGGTCAGTAATATAATTGATACTATCCAGCATGCAAAGGATTGCATCTACAGTACCGTACAGCTCAAATTCTCTCATGTCCTGATGCAGAAAAAGAATATCCAGTCCTGAATCTTTGGACTTCTGGACAGCTACATTAAGCATATCTTCGGAAGAATCCAGACCAATCATGTCATAACCCTGCTTTGCCAATCGAATACATATATTGCCTGTTCCGCATGCCAGTTCCAGAACAAGCTCAGGCTTAACACCGAACCTTTTAAATATTTCATTAAGATATTCAACCCAACGGTCATAGTCCATATCCTGCATTAATGCATCATAGATGTATGCAAATCCTGAATAGTTTGCTGCCATAAAATCCTCCACTTTATTTGTCTAATCTCTCAAGAACCATTTTATATCCGTCGGCCCCATAATTCAAGCACCTGTTTACTCTGCTGATTGTAGCTGTGCTTGCTCCGGTCTTTGCAACAATATCATTATAAACATAATGCTCTTTGAGCATTTTTGCAACCTGAAGCCGCTGAGCCATGGCCTTTAATTCCGATATTGTACATAAATCTTCAAAAAACTTATAGCATTCCTCAATATTCTGTAAAGAAAGAATAGCCTTAAAGAGATTATCCGTATAGTCATCTCTGATTTTAGAATTCATTTTTATCACCATTCTAGTTTAATAATATACTGTATCAATTTTATCACAGTAAAGTGTTAAAGTAAATATTTCACAGTGAATTCTCAATTATTTCAATATATTTTGCTGCCTTCTCAATATCAACTCCATCAAACCATTCCCTGCCTGTCTGAATGCCATTTTTAAAGTATTTTGCCTTGTATATCAATTCAGGGCGATACTCAAAATGCAGGATATCAAAGTGTCCCCACTTTCCTCCCCAAATAAAACCATGCTTTTCAAAAACTTGCACAATTTCTGCGGGATATGCCTTTAGCCGCTTTCCCCCTTCTTCTCTTGAAACCCATTTCCAATAATCCCTTTTATCTCTGTTAAGGTCAATAGCAATCCCGAAAGCATGAGGACTTAGGCGGTTTGTACCTGCAATTGCCCGATAATTATATGTACCGTTTACAGGAAAAACACAGTTATAAATGTTCTGATTCTTTTGAGTAAGAGGTACAAGCTCCTGCATAACAGAACTTAATGCTTTTCCCGCATTATTATTCGAATTGAATAAATAACTCTTATAGCCTGTTTTTACAGGCTTCAGGTTTGCCTCTATCTGCTCTCTTGAACTGCCATACACCTCTTTTAATAAAGAATAGACACGTCTTCTCCCCGGGTCAAAATCCTCCGGCATAAGTTCTGTAATCGGCGACAAGGGATATATTTGCTCCATCATATCCTGCAAATCCGGATTAGCCTCTTTTTCCGCTTTGTTTTTTGTTTTCCCGTCGTCATATAGTATATGGTTGCCTGATTTCATAACAAGGTATACATTTTGGTTTTTGTCTTTATATATTCCTGTTATAAAATCCGAATAAGCCATCATAAGACACAGCAAATCCTGCTTCATAATGATTTCATCAACGTCGCTGTCTATCTCCACTGATGTTAATAGCAGCGCTTCCCTGCCGGCAAGAGATCCTACAACCAAAATAATAAGCAGTAATACTATGGCTGTAATTTTTTTTCTCATAATATCCTCCTGAATTATTAAATCAATGCTCTTATTCTTATTTATGTTTTGATCCGGTTTCATATTACTGCCTCATTAAAATATGTGGTATCATTAGAATAATTATGGCCTTTTATACAATGAACCTGGCTTATGATTATATTTGCTATAAACAACGCGTTTTGTTATAATAAAATAGTAAATAAATACTGAAAAGGAGGGAATAGCGTGAATAAGCCAAGAGTTCCCAAAGCCCCTCTGTTTCGCGACCCCATATATGATGGTGCAGCAGACCCTACCATCATCTGGAATCATGAAGAGGGAAGCTGGTGGATATTATATACAAACAGAAGAGCAAATGTACCATGCGAAGGTGTAAGCTGGGTACACGGTACGGATATTGGTATTGCCTCCTCAAAGGACGGTCTTGGAAACTGGTTATACAGAGGTACCGTAAAAGGCCTGGAATTTGAAAACGGCAGGAATACCTTTTGGGCTCCTGAAGTTATATGGCATGACGGCACATATCATATGTATGTCAGCTATGTCAGAGGTATTCCCGTTGACTGGTCACCAGAACGTGAAATCATTCACTACACAAGCAAGAACCTGTGGAATTGGGAATTTCAGTCCATTCTCACCTTGTCGTCCCATAAGGTAATCGATGCATGTGTTTATCCGATGCCAGACGGCAAATGGATGATGTGGTACAAGGATGAAGCCCATGGCTCCCATACATATGCTGCCGAAAGTACCGACCTATACAACTGGAAAGTTATCGGACCGGCAATAACCGATTGTGCACATGAAGGGCCCAACGTTTTCTTCTGGAATGACAGGTACTGGATGATAACTGACCATTGGAAGGGTTTAGGAGTATATTATTCCCATGATGCTGTCAACTGGATAAGACAAAAGGATATCCTTGATACACCCGGCAAAAGGCCTGATGATGCAGCTTATGGACATCACGCAGATGTTTTGGTATGCAATGACCAGGCATACATTTTTTATTTCACTCATCCGGGTTCCGGTATCGGCAATAGTGTAAACAGTGAATGGTCATATGAACATAAAAGGACATCCATTCAAGTAGCCAAACTTGAAATGAAAAATAATGAGCTTATATGCGACAGGGATAAGCCTTTTGAACTTAACTTGTGCAATATGGGTTTTTAAGGAGGAAGACATTATGAGTAACTTTGACAGGTTGACATCACTATTGGACAGCTTTGTAAAAAACGGGCCTGCAGGCTGCGCTTGTGCCGTAATGCAGGACAATAAATTACTGTATCAAAAATGTTTTGGCTATGCGGATCTGGAATCAAAAACACCCATCACCCAGGATACGATTTATCGTATTTTCTCCATGACTAAGGTTATTACTTGTACGGCAGCACTTATGCTGTATGAACGCGGCTTATTTTTGCTGAATGACCCTTTGGACGAATACCTTCCCGAATTTAAAAATCCTCAGGTTTATCGTTATACACCTAATGGTAATTTGTACATATCGCCCGCAAAAAGGCCTATCAGAATCAAGGATCTTTTTACTATGTCCTCAGGAATTCCATATGAAGGTGATAACAGTCAAACAGCTCGTGATATTAAAAAAATAATGTCGGATTTGAATCAAAAAGCTGCGTCCGGTGAAAAGTTCAATGTCCGCACATTGTCAAAAGCTATTTCAGAGGTACCATTGGCCTTTGACCCCGGTTCCCACTGGCAGTACGGCTTAAGCCACGATATCCTTGGAGCACTTATTGAAGTGCTTTCAGGTAAAAGCTTCGGGCAATTCCTGAAGGATGAAATATTTACTCCATTGGGAATGAATGATACATCTTTTCAAATTTCAGCAAAAAAGAAAGACCGGCTTTGCAGTTTATATAACAGACTTGAAGACGGTTCATTGATAAAGAATACGGATATGGATGCCAATTATGAACCCGAATCCGCTTTTGAAAGCGGAGGAGCCGGTTTGCTGTCTACCCTCTGTGATTATGGTCGTTTTGCTCATATGTTGGCATGCGGAGGAGAATTCAACGGTGTAAGAATTCTTAGCCGTAAAACGATCCAGCTAATGGCTACAAATCATTTAGGTCCTCAGCAATTGGCAGATTTTAACTGGCCATATCAGGCCGGATATGGTTATGGTCTCGGAGTTCGAGTTATGATAGATCCGCCTGCAGGCGGCTGCAACGGTTCAATTGGCGAATTCGGCTGGTGCGGCATGGCCGGAACCTGGGTATTAATTGATCCGAAAGAAAAGCTGTCGGCAGTTTATATGCAGCAAATGTTCCCCAACTTTGAAGCCTATTATCAGCCAAGAATAAGAGCTGTCATTTATGGAGCACTGTAATTCGATTTTCGGGCGGACAGTGTCGACCGCCCTTCTTATATATATCATCAAGCAATCGTTTAGCCATCGTTCAGTGACTGCACCCCTCCGCTGTTTTTATCCGACAATACCCGAACGTTCAAAGTTCTCAACAAACTTCTTCTGAACCAGGAAATATACGACAAGCAGCGGTATAAGATAAATCAACGCAGCAGCCTGTTTCACCGCATCGAAAGCCAGTGTTGTTACTCCAGGCTTGTCATACCATGTTTGAAGTGCCTTCAAAACATTCTGTACATTTGAAGACATAAATGTATTGGTCAGTGCAATACTCAGATACGGCCCTTCCGGATTAAAATATCCGGTATAATAGGTATCTCCGTAATTCCACACAAAAGAAAGGATTGCAACTGTCATTATGGCAGGAACGGCATTTGGAAGCGCAACTCTGAAATATGTCTGATAAAAACCGCAACCGTCAATCATTGCGGCTTCTTCCAGCTCTCCGGGCAAGCCCTTAAAAAACTGCCTGAATATATAAACAAACAAGCTTTGTTTTACTCCAAAACCAAAAAATGAAAGAATGTACAGTGTATAGGGCTTATTTATCAAATCCACCGGACTGCCGGTCATGGCTTTTATAATGCCGAAAATATCAAATTGTTTGAACCTCAGATATTGTGATATCAAAAGAGACTGCGGCGGTACAATGAAAGTGAGAATAACCAGAAACATGATGATTTTGTTTCCTTTAAACTTAATACGTCCAAGAACATAGCCCGCCATAGCACATACGAATATCTGTATTACTGCTATCACTGCGGAATATAACAGTGATTGAAGCATAGTAACCCCATTGCCAAATACAAGCCTTTTGGCCGCTTTAAAGCTGATTATGGAGTATTTTATAGGCACCCATACTACATCAGGATTACCCAAATCCTCGACATCATTAAATACAATTGGTATAAGCTTGATTAACGGATATAATATGGCAAAGCACAAACCAATAATAAGTGACATTAAGAATATGGAATTCACCAGGTTAACTATTTTTCTTCGTGTAGTAAAAACATCCGTAATAGAATTGTCATTCCATTTCTCAATAATCACCGATGTGACCTTATTTATTTTCATAGCCCAATTTCACCACCTTGGATAGAATCAGAAGCAATAAGCCCAAATCAATTAATACATTAATCATATAAACAACCGATAATGCCGAACCAATGCCAATATTGTTCCTGTTAAAGGCAAAGCGGAATATTTCGCTGGATATTGATGAAGCAAGAAATAAATCTACAAAGGTATATACAAATGCAAATAAAGTAATATTGGACAATATCGGCAACGTAATTTTCCAGAATACCTCATAAGGTGTAGCGCCTTCTATTTTTGCCACCTCATAAAGTGACGGATTAATGGACTGCAGTCCTGCAAGAAAAATCAGTGTCTGAACCCCCGCCTGTGAAATAACCTGGAATATGTTGTTTACGATCCCTACAATGAATACCATGACTTCCCGGGGCAGAAATGTATATGATGTAAGAAAGCCTATAACCATTTGGTCATCAAAGGCTGAACTCAAAGAAGCTTCCAGAATATCTCCGCCTGTGGAGACCATTGTAAGATTGACTACAACCTTGAGACCAAGTACTATTGGCATAAAGAAAATCACACGTACGATGCCTCTGCCCTTAAAGTTCATATTTACTAAGATGGCTGAAAATAAGCTAAACAGTACAATCAGGGGCGTATTTACGAATATATTCGTATTTTCATCAATCAAAACCCTCAAAAACTGCTGGCTTTTACTGGATACTTCTGTTGTAAAAAGATTGATATAATTCTCCAATCCAACATATTTGAAGCTCATTCCTCCGGCATCTGCAACACCTACTTCATTAAATGAATAGATAATGGTATTGATTATCGGAGTCAGAAAAAACAACAGAAATCCTATAATCCAGGGCAGCAAAAACACTAGACCGTTAAGCTGCTGAGAGGTTGCATGCGATATATGTATGGTTTTTCTTTCCGTTAATTTTTTTTGCATTGTTCATCCCTCCCCTTAATCACCGGTTTTTATAATATAGTCTAGTGCATTAATTTCGTCATTTTCGACAGTTACCGGAAACTTATTGTAATTGACGATTACCTTTGCACCTGATTTATAAGTTGTTTCAAATACATTATCCGATAGGATCCTGTGATTCACAATTTCTTGTGAACCTATTTTATTAAATCCTTCTTTATACTCGGCATAAACACTTTTTATTGTATTGGCCAGCTTTGAATATTCTATAGAGAAATAATCGTGGAAATCGGCTGCCTTAAGGATATCTACACTCTTGCCTGATATGGTAAACTTCGGGTGGCTTCCAAGCTCCAAAGCCTGAAGTACATAATAGTCGCTGCTGTCCGACGACATATTGACATCAAGCGTAGTATATTCCGTAAGTCCATTCAAAACAAGCTGCCTGAAAGGAATCGATGTATACATTGTCCCGAAATTGCTGCTTTCCCTTGAAATGTTTACCGCATACTTTATATAACCGATTTGGTCAATGTTTGGATTGTTTATGGCAATTGTCTTTTTCTCAGCCAGCTGCTCAATATTACTGTTGAGGATTTGCTTTGCGGTATAAGGATCAATGATCTCTTGCTGTTTATAGCTGGCGTAATACGTATCCCCTATGTCATTGATATAAATATGATCATAAGCTTTGGTGTTCTTTATAAAGCTTCCGACTACACTACTTAAATATTTTGGATTTAACAGGTAATAACCTCTGCTCATACTGTTGTATTGACCTGTTGACAGGTCATAATTCATAACAACAGCAGGCTTCCCGTCAAAGCCATACAAAGCATGCTTTCCGGGATTAAACCCGTTGCCCTCACTGTATACCCTCAGAAGGTTTACATTGATAAACAATTCGTCCCCGTTGCTTTTAACTATGTTCATCAGCTGCTCATAATCTTCTTTGCTTCCATTCTCAGGTACTGTTTCTACCCTGTTAAGCAATTTATTATACAGTCCGTTGTTAAACATTCCTGAGTAGCTTACTACCTTGTTGATTTCCTGTAAATCCTTCAGTATATCCGTAAGCTCCGCATAAGTGGTCATGGATATGGTATCTTCATAAGGAATTCCCAAAAACCTTGACTTCACAGACAAGGATGAGATAACATCCAAAAACAGCTTAGGCTTATTCTCATAATTTACATACAAATTATTCGCTCTGATAAGATAATCCCTGTACGCTTTTGCCATATTAAAATAAGTTGCATCTTCTGTGAACAACTTATATCGAACCTTATAATCCACATGAATAAGTCCTGTTGTAGACAGATAGCGCGCATCATTTGTACTGTAGGGGCCAAATACCTTAACACGTGAGTACTGCATTGAATCAAAGGAAGAAAATACTTTATTATAAGGAATTCCTCCCTTGTTTATATCCTTTGAACCAAGCCTTACATTAATATAAGCGGTCTCGGCGCCCTCCTCAATAATGCCCAGAAAGCCTTGCAAATCTCCCTTTTCGTTATTATAAGCCATTCCAAAAACGGGCATCTTTATATTCTCAGGATAATTGGACATTTCATATCTAGTATCGTAAAATGTGTTGTCATATACGGGTCTTGAATACTCAGGGTACACGCCGTCATAGTTATTTAGCTTAAATAAGGCACCAGAACCATCGGGAGCAAAAATAAAGCCTTCGTCGGTATCAAGAGCGGATACATAACCAAACCCGGGGAATACCATAATGTTTTGAAGCATATAGTCACTGTTGCCTGTTTCAAATTCATAGGTTGGAATTCTTACAACCAAATCATCTTTATCCAGTACCGCTTCTACAGTGATTTTAAAGTTTGCAGGCTCCGTTATGACAACATCAATGCCGAATTCGGCACTGTCCTTTTTGAGCATATCGGTTGTATAACCTATTTCTTTTGAAAATTCAATCAACAAAGTTGTTATAGATATGGGCGGTACTCCTGAAAATCTGTTATAATAGCAATCTTGCTCTTCATCTTTTGAATAAACAAGGTCTAGTGCAGCCTTGTATCTTTCAGCCTTATCCTTATCCATTGAACCATCCGCAACCATTTCCTTCATCTTCTCTATAAAAACCTCTTCATATCTTTCAATGGATATTTTTTGCGGCATGTATTCACTTAGACGTGCCGACGTCGTTTCCATGAAATCAAAAATAAACTGAACGCCGTTTTTTATCTTGTTAATCGCATATCTGTCATTCGAAATACAGTAAGTAAACGCATCCCATTCATAAATCGTACTGTCTTTGCCAAGATATCGTATAATAATTGGTGACTTATCTGAGGCATTGGCATCCTCATCGGTTGGGATGGCATTCCACACCGCTCCGGTATTCATATCCTCAATCCGGATGTTCAATGTTTCAGTATCTACATACATCCTTTTGCTTTCACTACTTGCCGCTAAAAACTCACCGGACTTAGCCGATATGGTGCCTTCTATGGAAGATAAGGATGCTTCATTATACTGAGGCAATGCCTGGCCTCTGATTCCCATTTCTCCTATGGCTTTAATTACATTGTTTAAGATAATTAAGGCCAAAATCAGTACAATGATTTTAAGCAAACTGATTCGCTTAAGGATATTTTTAATTTCAGCCAAATTCATATTCATCACCATCTTTTCGACAATTCACTGATAAAAGTAAATACAAAATTAATAATTCTGCCCATTAATGAGAAATACAGAGTAATCAGGAAAATAATGATTACTGCTGCTACAAAGGTTGAAATCAACACAACCACATTGCTAAAAGGAGTATATTCGTGAATTACACACAGGCCGCAAAATACCAGAAAACAAAACCATACCGTCCCTATTGATGTAAAAGCAACAAGGATTGACACTTCTTCCGATATTATAAAGTTACTGATTATAACACCCGCAAAATCAAAAATAATCTTGGGAAGCAAAGAATAACATAAAACAACATAGATATCTCCCATATTTCCGCTTCCATCAAACAAAGCCGTTATACTCCAGTTGCTTACAATAAATAGAGCAATGGGAAACAGGGCAAACAAAAACAGAGTTATGCTGTTCATTCTGAAAATAGGATTATTATTCATGATAAATCCCGTATACTGGTACGATATAATATTCAGCAGGCCGTACAAAATCAATAATATCGTCGCCACTATGTAATTTTTTTTGCCTCTGAACCGGATTTCATAGAATCCGTCAAAAGGATGCACTATAACATACCAAAGATACTTAAAATCCTTTAAAATATTCGTCATATTACTTCTCCATCTTTCTTTAATATAGTTATTAATAAGCTGTTTAAAGCCTAAAAACTATCCTTCCATTTCTTTTATCTTTCGGTGATACTTATATTCCGAATAGATAATGCCGAAAGCAAATATCAGGAATATTCCAATAACATAACCGAAGTTTTTCTGTATCAGTATGTTTCTGTAGCCATTATATGCTTTTGAATAATACGTCCTGTCATTTCCCAGCTTAAAGTAATACATGGCTTCTTCATATTTGTCCTGCATAAGAAGATTTTTCCCTATACCTACATATGCAATATCATAATTGGCATTTAACTCCACTGCCTTTTTCAAAAGCTCTCCTGCTTTTTCCCAGTTTCCATGGTAGTATTCTTCAGCAGCTCCCAGAGCTGCTTTCCCAAATTCGGTAGGATAAAATACAAAAGCACTTCCAAGCTTCTTATCGGCTATAATCAGCTTGTCATCCAACCACGCAATACTGGACGGCTCTTTTACATTTCCCTTCATGTCGCCTATGCTGTTAAAAATATTAAGTAAATTACCGTCAAAATTATATATAAAAACCCTTCCTTTTGCTTGATCCAGAAGCGCATATGTTCCATAATCTGAAACAGCAATGTCAACAAACTTACTTACATTCGCATCAGAACCCATACTCAAATCACCGATAATCGGTGCATACCCAAGGCTGCGTATGACATTTTCGCCTTTTGAATTTAACCGGAATACCATCTCCTGCGCAGCAGTATCCTGTGTCGTCGCATAGATAAATCCTTCCGAATCAATTTCCAGATTATTAAAAGACGGCGCATACACTTTTTTCATTTTTTCTTTTTGGACGTCCGAAGCAATAGACTTCCAAAAATAATCCAAGATATTAACTTTTGGTTTATTTACACCAAAATACCTGGAAAAGCTTCCATCTTTGTTTAGTTCAATAATTCCCTCATAACTTCCCTGGACAACGATAAAAATTCTTCCCGCACTGTCCACAACAAGCTTTGAAGGCTTAAAAGCGGTAACACCAACCATATTGTCAGGGCGTTCGATGACTCTTTTTAAAAAGTACTGATCCTTATCCAGAACGATTATCCTTTCCGCGCCTGTGTCGGCGATATAAATCTCTCCCGTATCTTCACTTACAAAAACGCCCTCCGGCTTTGTTAACATCATTTGTACATTATCTTCATTAACAACTATTTTATTGTTCTGATTTCTTATCAGCTTAATGGACTTAATAAATTGATATTGATCATCAAAAATATGCAGTCTGCTTTCAACAGAATCAATCATATATATTTTTCCGCCGCTTACATATATATCATCAATGCTGGATATCTTATACTGTCCTGCTGCCGTCTTATCAATGGCATACCCGAATTGAAATGCTGCCACACTGTTATTGGCATTTCCCCAATAATCATAAATGTAATTATAATCTCTGGTATTATCAGCATTTACAGCCATATCAGGCATAAGCAAACAAACAAGAACGATAAAACAGATGATAATTTTGCATTTCATATGTCCAACCTCTTTCTTTCAATAATTTATTCTTTAATGCCTGACGATGCCATAGTTTCAATAACATTGCTCTGTGATATGATAAATACGGTAATAGGAACAATCAGCATAATTAGTGATACGGCAGAGGCTACACCGGTTCTTACCACTCCTGCACTTACTATTTGTGAAAGTGCATAGCTTACCGGCTTCAGCTTTTCAGAATAGATAAACGACCCGCCTGTCGCTCCCCACAACGATTGGAAGGAAAAAATGATTAATGTTATCCAGGCAGGTTTGCAAAGTGGCATTGCAATGGAAAAGAATATCCTGTATTCACTGGCTCCATCCATCTTTGCAGATTCTATAAGCGACATTGGAATACTAACCATATTGTTTTTCATCAGAAATAATCCTAATGTCGAACCTATTGCCGGTATTACCACAGACCAATAGGTGTCAATCATCCCAAGCTTGGACATGATAATATAGTTCGGTATTCCCGTTACGGAACTGCTGAACATAAGAGAATAAACAATCATGTTTGACATGACCTTGGAACCCGGAAATTCATACTTCGCCAGCGGAAAAGCCGCCATCGAACCGATCAGAACGGTTCCCGCCGTTCCAAGCAACGTTAAAAACACCGTATTAAAAATATATCTTGAAAAAGGTATCCATGAGTTGCCTATAATTGTAAACAGGTCCCTGAAGTTATCCAGCGTCGGATTTTGTACAAAAAGCTTTGGCGGAAACAGAAATATTTCATTTAAAGGTTTGAATGCATTGCTTATAATAAAAACCAAAGGTAAAATACTGAATAACCCGAAAGAACCCAAAAATATAGTAAGAATAATATCCACTGCAAGATTTCGGTTGGGTCTTTTAATCCTTCTGGATGCATAAGCTTTTCTTATATGCTGTACGATTCTCACAGGCTACTCACCTACCCTTCTTAAGAACTTCTGAACGATAATATTGCTGAACATCATAATGAAGAAAAGTATAGTGGCAATTGCTGACGCATAACCCATTTCATATCTGATATTGCCGTAGTCATGCAAATGTGTCAGAATCGTATGTCCTGCATATTCAACCGACGGGAAGCCTGCAAGCTCCATCGATATTCCCGAAACCGAAAGTGAGCTTGTAATCTGCATAACAGCTCCAAACATTAAATGCTGCTTCATTGCAGGAAGAGTAATATACCAAAGCTCCTGCCAGCGGTTTTTAACACCGTCTATACGTGCTGCTTCGTACATGGTCTTGTCAATGCTTTGAAGACCGGCAATAAATGACAGGAAACTGACGCCAAGACTCAGCCACAGCTGCACGATAATTAAAATCGGCATGATGTATTGCTTGGACTCAAACCACAATATAGGCTCTTTTATAAATCCGAACTTCATCAGCCAGGCATTCATATAGCCATACATGTCCGAGGAGAACAGAAGCTTCCATATCATATACGCATTTCCCGATATGGACGGAGCGTAAAAAACAAGGGTCATGACAGCTCTTACTTTCGGCGGCAGTTCGTTAATAAGCCACGAAAACACGAAACACATAATATAGCTTATGGGACCGGTAATAAGTGCAAAGAAAAGTGTATTCTTTACTGCTATCAAAAAGACATCATCATATACCAATAAGTTAATATAATTATCCAGCCCTACCCATTTAGGAAATTCCAGCATATTAAATGAGGTAAAACTGATAACTATGGAAACCACTATCGGTACAAGGGTAAAACAAATGAAAATCAAGGCAAACGGAGCAATCATAATGTATTTTTCTTTATGCTGCTGCCATATACTTAACAAGGATTGTTTTTCTCTTTTCTTCTTTTTTGCAAAAGGAGAAATTGAAAATATCCGGTTATTTTTTATCGATGTTCCTATATTGCTCAATACATGACACCTCCTTTAGTGTTTAATACGAAAGGTGAAATTCCTTACGTTTTTTGGTTAATTCTTTATTAATTTCTTTGATGTTAAGATATAAAGCTTCCCTTGGATTCTGTCCGCTGGTTACAACTGCTTTATATGCATAATCTATCATTCTGGATGTCATGTATCCACCTGGAACCTCCGGAACTCCCTCCGTGTCTTCCAACTGCAATAACAACTGTTCTGCATGCTTTGAAGACCACGGCAGCTGCTTTAGCACTTCCTTGTTCGCTGTAGCATACCTTGCACCGGAACCCATTATTGCTTCAAGCGTATTGGCATAATTGACCTGCGTATCCGCACTGATCCACCACTTCATAAAGTCCCATGCACTTTCCTTATCTTTTGCCGAATTCAACAGAATACAGTGCACGGTATCTGCTACAACAGTATTATTAACGCTCCCATCTTCGTTCTTCACTCCCGGTATGGGTGCAAACGACCAAAGACCTCTGATTTCCGGAGCAAATATTTCAAGCTGATTATAGGTTGTATAAGGTGCAATACCAATTGGGATTTCACCTGTTCTGAATCGGTTGGAAAAATCAACTCTTACAGGAAGTTTGTAGCTTGTAAAAAACTCTGTCATCTTTTTAAAGGCAATCATCGCACCTTCTTCATCAAGACCACTGGCAATGCCATAATCGTTACCTTCACCTTTATACATATCGCTTCCATACTGATATACCAGGGATGGATAAATGGAGGCTTCAGGAATATAAAAATCATAATTGTTGATATGCAGCACGGATATAACTTCCTCCACTTCTTCCCAGGTTTTGGGAGGCCTTAAACCTAACTGATCCAATATGTCGTTTCTGTAAAAAAGCATCATAAAGGATTGCTGCTCAGGCAAGCCATATATCCCACCCTGGTGGGTAACAGGCTTAAATGCACTTTCATAAAAATTACTCTTTACCTCTGCAAAGTCTTCAAAAGAAGCAAGATTATAAAGTGCATTTCTCATAGCAAAATTCAAAACCGTGGACTGCCCCATGTTCAAAACCACGTCCGGTCCGTTGCCTGCAAGAGTAGCAGGCAGTGTTACATCAGCAGGAATAAGCTGCAAATTGATTGGTATCCCGCTTTTTGGTGTGTACGAATCATCAATTATATTTCTGATAATCTGAGCCTGGTCTCTTCCGGTGGAAACCCATACCTTTAATGCATTTTTATCAATCTTTCCGTCTGAAACAATTTTAGTTTCATCTACGAAAAAGGTAGCCAAAAATCTTACCAATTCATAATAAATCTTAACCAGAATATTCGGCTCGGCCTTTTTAAGCCTGGCATTCGGTGCGGAAAGCGTAAAGCTGTCAATTTCAAGGGGCATCTCCGAAATGGAAATAATCCATGTGCCAAGAGCGGATATATTGCCCTTTAAGGTTGTTATCTCATTTACAACATTCTCCGGATTCATGCTGAGATTCTCCGCCTGTATGGCCATCTTTTCAATGGTAACAGCCTTTTCTCCTTTTTCCCCCGTAATTTCAACAAGATTATCCACAACCTTATATAAGCGCTCACTTTGTTCTTTCATAATCTTGCTAAAATCCGGAATCTTTTTTTCTATTTCATAATCGATAAATTTGTCAGGAACAAGACCTATAATCTGAACTGTTTTGCGGTACAAATCATTCAAAACCAGGACGCTCTGCTCTACTTCTGTAAGCGCCATTCCGAAATCTCCTAATACCGCTTCAAGAGAAAGAGTATTTTTCCCTTTTTTGAAATAAAACAAATAAGGCTCTTCTCCATCGGAACAAACGTAATTTTGAAATTGTCCGCTGAATTCAAAACCGATGTTATACGCTTCTTTAAACGGAACCTCTCCGTTTATACGCAAGGTACGGAAGGATTTAACGCCTCTGTTTTTATTTTGTCTGGCTCTGAAAGAAATCTGATAAAGACCTTCTTCAGGAACTTCAATATCCCAGTAAACCGTATCGCCCACAATTTTCCAGTTGTCACCACCTATTGTATTGAGCATAATTTTGTAAGGATGATACGGTACCGTATTGGGACTGCTGTAGTCCGATGTAACGCCAATGGTAGGAGAGGACTTCCTGATTGCAATGGTATTGCCGTCTTTCCGTTCAGCCTGATACAATATGTTTTCCCCATTATAGACAGGATATTTTCCGTTAAGAGCCTGAATTACTTCCTTATAAGGCAGCACTTTCGGTGCAGCCTTTAACACAATGGAACCTATTTTCAATGGCTCCTTAACCGATTCAAAAGTAATCGAATGCTTTCCTTCGGAAAAATAAAATCGATACGGCTCATTGCTTCTTCTTTGAGAATCGCTGATAAATACTTTTATCCACTCAGGACTCTCTACCGCCGAAGGCCTTATCTCATTTCCGTTTTTGGAAGCTATGGTACCATCGGCGCTGTTATTCCAGAGCCTGTTGAAATTAACCTGTTCCATGCCTTTAAACAATATTTCATCATCAATGTATATCTTTCTTTGAATATTTGAGTTTGTACCTTTTACAGGATAATACGAAACTTCAATATTATAAAAGCCAGCTTCGGGTACATCAAACTGCCAGGTGACCGCACCCCGGTCACCGGTAACAATACCGTCACTGGCATAGTTCACCTGCATATCCTCAGAAGCTTTTAGCGCTCTCATATTGACACTGACTTCAGAGCTTGCCATTTGTCCGTTGTATCCGTTCCCGGTCAAGTACTCATAATAGGATGATTCATAAAATTCATCCAGAGCGTCTTCTGTACTTTCTTCCGAGTATACAGGCAACACTCCGTTTGTCGGAATGAATATATTCAAGATAAATATGAACACCAACCCCAAAATAAATGTTTTCTTCATAGCTACCAGTTCTCCTTGCTGTTTACTATTATTGAATTCCTTTATTCCACAGTCAGTTCCAATACTGTCTTAGCCACATTACCGGCAAAATCCGTTACGGTTATCTCCGTGGTATAAGTACCCGGTGTTGTTGTATCAAGTTCTGTTACATCCGCCTTAATGTTGCTTTTAATATCAAAGCCATCCTTATCCTCTGCGGATTCTATAAAGTCTCCCCCCCAGTTAATCTTTGAAACATCTTCATCCAAAGACAGCTTTCTGTAATTCTCTTTTACAACAATTGTGGGCGGAACTTTATTATCAGGATCGTAAATAATGACATCCTGTGATGACTCTGTTTCATTGCCGGAAGAATCCTTGATGGATACGGTTATACCCTTTTCATACTTACCCACATGATTAAAGTCTATGTTCTGGATATCAATGACTGCATTGCTGAAATCAATACTGCCGTCAATATTATCCTCGGCCTTGAAAATCGTACTCCAGTCAATGCCTGCCGGGTCGGTACCTGCAGGAAATGCAATTGGCTTGTTCGACTTTTTGGATATCTTCGGAGCAATGTTATCATTGGCTTTTTCGGATCTTAGGGCATTTTCCATGGAAGCCAGTCGTTCTATAACCATGCTTTTTTCCGAATCTACCGCAATGGAATATTTAGGAGAGCCGTTTAATCCATAAATGGACTCACCCAGAATATCATTTCCCCACAAGCCCCAAATACCTATTTGGTCTGCAAATTCATTAATACGGGTGGAAGCAATGCTTTTAAAAAATTCAAAATTTGCTTTTCCCACTTTTTCATGCAATATATCAATACCAAATGCCAACGCTTCAGAGGCTGCATTGGTTTCAAAATAATCAAGAGCATTATCCGAATTAGCCAACGCTCTGTAATACGCGTTCTTATACTCCTTGTACGCCTCAAGCGCCAATCTGGTTGTTTCCTTTGATATACCCTTCAATACTCCTACACTGTCATGACCTACCGCATATTGGTTATATCTGGGATCATCTATGGCTAAATGGTCCGGTCTGGGAAACGGTATAATTCCCATTGATTCACCCCTGCCGGCAAGCTTATTGGAGGCACTGTTGCCCATCCATAAAACCATATTCGTAAAAACGGTTTCACCATTGGCAAAGTCATTTGCATGCCAGGTCCAACCGGCGGATGGGTCATTGTCATTATTTCTGACCGACATCATATAGCCTTTCGACATCAATCCGTCAATATATGCAATTGCCTGTTTGGCTTCAGGAGTATCAAATTCAATTCCGTTTTCTCCATATACCGTTGCACCGTTTGAATGAATTGCCTGGGCTGCCGTATACTTGTAATCTGTTTGAAATGCTTTAATGGGAACATTGGGCCTTACCGGAGAAGGCTTGCCTTTGTAATACGCATCGATTTTAGAAAGATACTCTTCAAATTTGGACCAGGTCCATTCGCCTCTCTCGTATAAATCCGAAGGATAAACTGTCTGCCCGTTTTCCTTAAGAGCATCAACCGCTTCAATGTATTTAATGTTGTAAACCAAAGGCCACTGCTTTATAAATAGAAAATCTCGGTTCATTAAATAATAATGTCCGAACATCTTGTCCAGAAGAATCCATTCTGCCTCGGGATCATCCAGAAAAATATGCGCATACTCATCAAGAGGCTGCAAAACATTCTGCCCAAGTACGGTACCCTGACTTCCGTTCCACAATATAACAAGCTCAGCTACCGGATCATTGGCAAGCACCGATTGAAGCAAGACTTCCCTTACATCTCCCGAATATTGAAGAAATTCCAAATCAACATTCAGTTTCTTTTTAACGGATTCCACGGCTTTTTGTGCGGCACGCAATGTTTCCGGAGACATATATGGTTCCCCTGTTATATCATCCCTCCACTCAGGGTCAATTTCCTTAACGCTGTGAGTAGCAATTCTGATTACTTGTCCTCCTACGCTGCCCTTTACGTTTGTATTGGCAGTATCTTTATCGGTACATGAGCATAATAAAACTGTATATACAATAAAGATGAGAACTGTCTTTATGATTTTTCTGGTCTTTTCTGGCATCCTAATTCCTCTCCCATCTTATCCCATTTTATCTCCTACTCAAATCCTAATATATCAATATTTCACTGTCAATCATACAAAATTATTCGCATCCTCAATTTTTGCTTTTAAAGCAGCAATGCCTTATTCATATCCTCATCGCAAAAAAATAGGAATGTTAAAAAATACGATTTGCAAAAATTATTTACACAAAAAAACAGAGTACAATTCTAACCTTTGTACTCTGTTTTTCAACGTCTAAATATCTGTAAAATATAGATCAAACCTTATGATATTTTTTTACACCATTAACGGATTGTTCTCTATATATACCTCTTATTTTTATGCCAAGTTCACCGGATATTTGCTTAATAAGTCCAAGTTTATTCTTTCTGAATCTTAACGAATAACTGCAGCCTCCCGATGAAATTGAACGTGGTGTATGAATTACCCCAATGTAATCCCCATCAGGAATTATGCAATTCTTTACTTTATTTGCCAAGGTCACTGATGAATACACTGCCAGATAATATTCCATATTCCCATCACCTCATTAATACACTTCCTGCCGCTTTTGTTGCTGTGAAATATTAAAACGCTTATTAATAGCTTTGTTAATATATTATGTAATATGAGGTGTGGTTGTGATTATAAATCTACTTATTATTAATACGCTTTTCCCCAGTAAACCATATGCTCTGCTTTTTCTCCGCAGCAAACACAGGTATCCGAAATATTCTCCTGCTCAAACGGAATACAGCGTGCCGTGGCACCTGTCTGCTCCTTAATGGCATCCTCACATTCTCTTTTTCCGCACCACATAGCCTTAATAAAGCCAGGTGTTTCATTAATAATGCTCTTAAATTCAACCAGGCTCCTGGCAATATATGTCTTTTGATCCCTCATCTTTCTTGCCTTTTCCAGCAACCCGGCCTGTATCTGATGAAGAACTTCAGGAATCGCTGTCTCAATATCATCAAGGGATACAAAAATTTTCTCACGGTTGTCCCTGCGCACCAATACCGCCTGGTTTTTCTCAATATCCTTCGGACCAATTTCAAGCCTTAAAGGCACGCCCTTCATCTCATACTCACTGAATTTCCAGCCAGGCATCTTATCACTGTCATCCACTTTAATACGAACTTTATCAGCCAATCTTGACTTTATTTCAAAAGCCTTATCAAGTACACCTTCCTTATGTGCCGCAATAGGAATGATGACCAATTGGATAGGAGCAATGGCCGGCGGAAGCACTAATCCGTTGTCATCTCCATGGACCATGATAATTGCACCAATTAATCTGGTCGTCATGCCCCATGAGGTTTGATGTACATACTGAAGTTTATTATTTCGATCCGTATACTGAATATTAAAGGCACGAGCAAATCCATCCCCGAAATTATGACTCGTTCCTGACTGCAAAGCTTTGCCGTCGTGCATAAGGCTTTCAATGGTATAGGTCTCCTTTGCCCCAGCAAATTTTTCCTTTTCTGTCTTTTTTCCTTTAATAACAGGTATTGCAAGTACCTCTTCACAAAAGTCCGCATATACATTCAGCATTCTTAACGTTTCTTCCTGTGCCTCTTCCGCAGTAGCATGAGCAGTATGTCCTTCCTGCCACAAAAATTCCAAAGTTCTTAAAAACGGTCTGGTTGTTTTTTCCCATCGAACAACCGAACACCACTGATTATATAACTTGGGCAAATCCCTGTATGAATGGACTACATTGGCATAGTGCTCACAGAATAGAGTTTCGGAAGTAGGCCGTACACACAATCTCTCCGTTAACTCTTCCTCTCCCCCATGAGTTACCCAGGCAACTTCAGGCGCAAAGCCTTCAATATGGTCTTTTTCCTTTTGAAGAAGACTTTCCGGAATAAACATAGGCATATATACATTTTCATGACCGGTTTCTTTAAATCTCCGGTCCAGATCCTTCTGAATATTTTCCCAAATTGCATAGCCATATGGTCGTATCACCATGCAGCCTCTTACGCTTGAATATTCCACAAGCTCAGCCTTTTTTACTATATCCGTATACCATTGTGCAAAATCCTCATCCATGGAGGTAATCTCTTCAACAAATTTTTTATTGTCGGACATAATTTCATTCCTTTCATTAAACATCATTTCAAACGTTAATTCTAACATAAATATTTACAGAAATAAAGGCTTTTTTAACTCCGGCTTTTTGCATATTGTGCATACCGCGTATGCAGCAATTCCTTCCTCTTTTCCCACAAAGCCCAATCCCTCTGTGGTTGTCGCCTTAACACTGACTTTTTCAATATCAATATTCAGCATATCTGCAATATTGGCTCTCATTTTCTGTATGTAAGGTGCCATCTTGGGGTTCTGCGCGGCAATGGTTGAATCAATATTATTAATATTGTATTGATTTTCTTCCAAGACAGCTCCCACCTTCTTCAAAAGGACAAGACTGGATATCCCTTTATACTGTGGGTCCGTATCCGGAAACAGCTTGCCGATATCCCCCAGGGCAGCAGCACCCAATAAAGCATCCATGATGGCATGAACCAGTACATCGGCATCCGAATGCCCCAGCAAACCTTTGCTATGCGGTATATCCACACCGCCAATAATGAGCTTTTTACCTTCCACCAATCGATGAACATCATATCCGTACCCTATTCTCATAAGTCAGCCTCCTCAACAATCTCCCTTCCTTCAATAATTGCCTCAGCCAATAATATGTCCTCAGGAGTAGTGATTTTAATATTTTCATAGCTTCCCTCAATCATTTTTATTTTATAACCCATTTGTTCTACAAGCATACAGTCATCGGTTGCTTCTATATGGTTTTCCATAGCGTGGTCATAAGCTTTTTTCAAAATTTCAATTCTGAAAGTCTGAGGAGTTTGTACAGCCCACAGCTTGCTTCTGTCCAATGTATTTACAATATTATTTTCGTTATCCACCAGTTTAATGGTATCCTTAACAGGAACCCCCACTGCAGCAGAACCGTATTTTGATGCTGCTTGTATCGTTGCTTCAATATCTTCGGGATGAATAAGCGGTCTTGCTCCGTCATGTACGGCAACGATGGTTGTCGCCTCATTCACTTCTTTTAATCCCTTATAAACCGAATCTTGTCTTTCCTTACCGCCGGTTACAATCTTGCTTATCTTTGTCAATTCAAAGTCATCGATGATTTCCTTGCACAGCAGAATATCTTCCTGTCTGGTTACCAGTATAATTTCATTAACGGCACTGCAATCCTCAAATGCCTCCAATGTATATGCAAGAACAGGTTTATGAATAATATTAAGAAACTGTTTGTTTTTCTCCGAATTCATACGCGTACCCCTGCCGGCAGCAACAATAATGGCAGAGCAAAATTCCTTTTTGCCGTTCTGTTTATTCCCCTTCCATATATTTTTAATTCCATTAAACATAAAAATAACACTCCCTGAACTTAAGTGCTTATATGCATTTGCTCATTAATATATCATATTTGACCATAAAAATCCATTGCAATTTTTCGGAATTGCAATAATAATAGCTAACCGTTTGGTTAGCTACCACTTCATGCTTTTGTTCTTGATTTATCCTGCTTTTTCAACCTCATACTTGGGTTTTGCAAATATCATTCTTCCGGCAGGAGTTTGCAGTACACTTGTTACGATTACTCCTATAGACTCACCGATATGCTTCTTACCACCATCAACAACAATCATAGTACCGTCATCCAAATAGGCTATTCCCTGTCCGTTCTCTTTACCGTCCTTCACAACCTGAACATTCATATCTTCACCGGGCAGTACAATGGGCTTGACAGCATTGGCAAGCTCATTGATATTTAAAACGGGAACTCCTTGAAAGCTGGCAATTTTATTTAAATTATAATCATTTGTTATAATCATTCCGTTCATTCTCTCAGCCAGCTTCAGCAGCTTGCTGTCCACCTCGTCAATATCTTCAAAATCCTTATCTAAGATTTTCACAGGAATATTCAAATCCTTCTGAATGATATTCAAAATGTCAAGCCCTCTTCTCCCTCTGTTTCTCTTAAGTCCGTCGGAAGAATCCGCAATATGCTGCAGCTCTCTCAGCACAAAAGATGGAATAACCAACGGTCCCTCGATAAATCCGGTTTGACAGATATCCGCAATTCTTCCGTCTATAATGACGCTTGTATCCAGAATTTTGGGCCGTATGTAAGAACCTGATGTCTTTATATTGCTTTTTTTGAATATAAAAGGAATATCGCTTAATTCATCTTTTTTCTTCAAGGCAATATCTATTCCAATATAACCTATTACTATGTTCATTATAAAAGCAAGTATTATTCCGGCTAAAGGAATCTTTAAAAAAGGAATTGAAACCAGGTTTGCAATGATTAGACCTATAATCAGTCCGAAAGACGCTATGACTATTTCTTGAAGTGACCTTTTTTGAAGTGTTTTTTCTATATTCCTGATTTTCTTCTGCAAATATGCAAACAAAGCGTTTCCGAGTAAATAAACCACACTGGCTCCTATAAGAGCTGCTGCAGCATATATTGTCACCCTATAAACAACATTATTTCCAATATCAAAATTCAAGTAATTTCCCATCAGAAAAAAAAGGTTTACCCCAATGAAACCGCCTATAATTGCAAGCATAACTCCGGCCAACCATTTTAACATTCACTATTCACCTCCCTATTCAAATTATTGATCCTTCCATCATACGGCAAAAACATTCAGAAATACATTCATGAATTGCTTATAATATCGTCCAGCATTTTTTCAACATCGTTCTGAGTCATGCTTTTTGCCAAAACCAATTCGCTAATAAGAATCTGTTTGGCATTATTTAGCATCTTCCTTTCGCCGGTTGAAAGACCTTTTATCTTATCCCTTGTCATCAGGGTTTTTACAACACGGGCTACTTCATAAATATCTCCGCTTTTAATTCTGTCCATATTCTCTCTGTAACGCTTATTCCAATTGGTCGACATATCAATCGACCCGTTTTTAAAAACATTCATTACGTTTTCTGCCTCTTTTTGATCAATTACTTCTCTGATACCTATATCCTTTGAACTCACTATCGGAATCATTACCTTCATTTCGCCTATAGGCATTTTCATAATATAATACTTTTGCCGTTTACCAAGAATTTCTTTTTCTTCAATCGACTCAATCACACCGGCACCATGCATTGGATATACTATTTTATCACCGATGTTATACATGAAATATTACCTCCTTAAACAAATAAAAAAAACATATACAAGATATTCCCATAGTGTTTTTATATGCTCAGTTTTATTCTTGACGTATTTACTTATAAGTATACTACAAATATTAGAAAATGTCAAAAAATTATTATTGTAACATGGATCATGCATTTATGCAATATTTTTAATCAAAATGTAAAAATTGATTTTTATAAAATTGTTGGAAATATAGTACATTTATTACTAATCCGTTGACAAATTACTTTGTGTAAAAGTATAATTAAATCGTAAAGCTTGTGCAATCGTTGTAATAAAGGAGGAAATTATGGTGAAGGATACGCTTACTGATGAATTTCAATATACAGTTTTGGAATTATTAGTTAGAAACAAGAGTATTCTGGACTCATTAACGAAGTATCAGGATTCCAATGCACGTGTGAACCGGGCGATTATCAAAGCAGTTACCCAATGTGGATGCATAAGAATAAATGCCAGGAAGCAATCTTTCCCGGAGGACAAGGATTTTGAGGAGGTCCGGAAAGGAATGTCAACCCATTTGGAAGGGACTCTTTGTGACAACTGCAGGGATATGATTGAAAAAGAAATTGGAAAGAATCTTTTCTATCTTGCTTCTATTTGCAATACATTGGACTTGAATATCTATGACATTCTTATAAAAGAACATGAAAGGGTAAAAATGCTGGGCAAATATAACTTAAGGTGATACGGTATATTTATTATTTCGGGTGGACAGGGTGGTCCACCCTCTTTTTCTATTGCTTATCTTTTATATATAACCTCTATGGCTTCTCTGACATTCTGCACACCTATAACCGTCAATCCTTCAACTTTTTTTAAGCTTTTTGCATTTTCCGCAGGTACAATGCACGTTTTAAAACCAAGCTTATATGCCTCATGTATTCTTTTTTCCAAACGGCTGATGGATCGTATTTCGCCGGTAAGTCCCACTTCTCCGACTGCCATAGTATCATGACTTATTTCAAAATTTTTAAAGCTGGAGGCAATTGCAATGGCCACCCCCAGATCCGCAGCAGGCTCATCAATTCTGATACCGCCAACTACATTAATGTACGCATCCTGATTCTGGAGATTGAGCCCCACACGTTTCTCCAATACGGCCATCAGAAGAGTCACCCTGTTATTATCTATACCTGTGGACATCCTTCTGGGGATACCGAAGCTGGTCGGCGAAACCAGCGCTTGTATTTCAGCCAATACGGGTCTGGTCCCTTCAAGAGTACAAATAACACAGGAGCCTGATACATTGTTCGGTCTTCCGGACAAAAACATCATAGACGGATTGTCTACTTCCATCAGTCCCTTATCCTGCATTTCAAAAATACCGATTTCATTGGTAGAACCAAAACGATTTTTTACTGCTCTCAGTATTCTGTAAGACTGATGCCTTTCTCCCTCAAAATACAGCACGCAGTCCACCATATGCTCCAATACTCTGGGACCCGCAAGGGTTCCTTCTTTAGTAACATGACCTACAATAAAAACAGCAATACCATTATCCTTTGCAACCCTCATCAGGCTTATTGTGCCTTCACGGACCTGGCTAATGCTCCCGGGTGCGGAGGTTAATTCCGGCTTAAAAATGGTCTGAATGGAATCAACGATAACCATATCCGGTTTTATTTCATGAATACTCTGAATGATATTGTCTAAATTCGTTTCCGATATCAGCAGCAAGTTCTGTGTGGTAATTCCCAGTCTGTCTGCCCGTAATTTTATCTGCGATGCCGACTCCTCTCCGGAAGCATACAGTATCTTTGCTCCTTTTCCTATATATTCACATATCTGCAAAAGCAACGTTGATTTTCCGATACCGGGATCACCGCCCACCAATATCAATGAACCTTTTACAACTCCTCCGCCTAACACCCGATCCAACTCCATACTGCCTGTTGAAAACCTTTCTTCGTTGGTAATTTCCACTTCTGTCAAACGGACGGGACGTACTCTCAAAGCAACAGGCAGCGCCTTTGCCGTTTCCTCCTGAATCTCTTCAATCAACGTATTCCATTGATTGCATGCGGGACATTTTCCTAACCATTTAGGGGATTCATATCCACATTCCTGACAGACAAATACGGTTTTTATCCTTGCCATCCATTTCACTTCTTCCTATTTCACGATTATGTATGAGAATAATTATATCTTAATTATGTCTAATGAAAGCTTAACCGTCAACATTAAAAATATGCCTTTCGGAATCGATATTAGAATATTTTATCATCCAAAATACAATTGGAGCTATTGCTAGCAATACAAAATATTTAAAAAATATATCAATCTTTATTAAAGTAAATTGTATTAAATCCTGTTAAACATCCTTTTTTATCCGATTCAACATCAAATTATTGAATTTATGACTTGCTTTTTTGAAAAAAGTATTGTATTCTTGTTAAGGTGTCAGATATCAGTAAAAAGGAGGTATGCATTAATATCAAATCATATTGATTCATCACTTTTGAGAGGATAACTAATACCGTTCGTGTTTTTTCATATTTTTTTGTTTTTTTTCAAATTATTATGTACTTGGGCAAATATTTTTGACATACTATTAAACGCTGGAGGTTATAATCATGAATGACCACTCATTGATGTTATATTTAAGCATTCTTATTCAAATTTTTGTTTTATCCATCGGTACATATTATTTTGCAATATCCATATTCGGCTGGATTCCAAGAAAAGAAAAAACTCCCGTAAACAATCCCGAAAAAAAACATTCTTTTGCACTGGTGGTTGCAGCACATAATGAAGAAACAGTAATCGGCAATATGGTAGAAAGCCTGAAAAATTTAAACTATCCTGATGAATATTATGACATATTTGTAATCGCAGATAACTGCACCGACCGTACGGCTGAGATATCCCGCCAATATGGAGCTCTTGTTTATGAGCGCTTCGATGATAAAGCAAAAGGCAAGGGATTTGCACTTGAGTGGATGTTTAATATAATTTTTAAAATGGAAAAAAAGTATGATGCTATTGCCGTATTTGATGCAGACAATATTGTATCCAACAATTTTCTTATAGAAATGAACAAACAGCTTAATAAGGGTCATAAGGTAATTCAAGGCTATATAGACAGCAAGAATCCCTTTGATTCATGGATTACCTGCGCATATACCATATCCTTCTGGACGATTAACAGGTTGTTCCAGTTGGCAAGATACAATCTTGGATTATGCTGCCAGTTAAGCGGTACAGGCTTTGTAATTGATACCGAGGTACTCCGGAAATTAGGCTGGGGCGCTACCTGCCTGACGGAAGATATGGAATTCACCATGAAGCTTGCAATGAACAACCTGAAGGTCGCATGGGCACATAATGCCGTTGTATATGATGAGAAACCCTTAACATTATCTCAGTCATGGCATCAAAGAAAAAGGTGGATGCAAGGCCATGCTGATGTGGCAAGCCGTTTTTGCGGCAAATTAATAAACAAAGCCATCAAGGAAAAAGATATAATAGCTTTTGACTGCTGCATTTATCTCTTACAGCCTCTTAGAGTAATCACTTCAGGAGGAATAACATTGATGGCATGGCTGCAAACATTTTATCCGGATGGAAAACTTCCCTTTTTCCAACTGTGGTATTTGTTTGACGATCATCCTGAGATATGGTACTTCTTTTTAGTTGTTCAATTCTTATATACACCAATCGTTCTTATGGCTGAAAAAAAATTCAATATGAAAGTGCTTGCTGGCTATCTGCTATATTTCTTTTACTCTCTTACATGGGTTCCTATTACCATACAAGGTATTCTCAATAAGAATAACAAAGAATGGTTCCATACTCAGCACACCAGACAAATTAGTATAAAAGAATTGGAAAAAGCAGTATAATAACTTATACATAGGGGTGGACAGAATCGTCCACCCCCCTTATTTTCTCATAAATTTTATATAAGCTTTGCTGTCGTAAGCTATTTCTATAAAATCAATATCCCTAATCCCCCGGAAATAATAATGGCAAGAATTGGATTTATTTTAAGCCATTTTATCGCTGCAAATACTATTACGCAAATTACTGCCGCACCAGGCACAATATAAAGCCCTTCAAATGGATTCGCAAAATTTCCTGCAAATATTCCTGTGAGTTTTTCAAATGGAATCTCATCATTAAGTATGGACATTTCCGCAAAAAATATAACTGCAGAGCTTATCAGACCAATCGTTACAGGTCTGATCCCCTTCAGCACCGCCTCAAGGGCAGCACTTTCTTTAAACTTGGCGACAAACCGGGCAATAATAGTAATTAATATAAAGGACGGCAGCGACACACCTAATGTGGCAAATACAGAACCAATAACACCGGCAACTTTATAACCGATATATGTTGATGCATTAACAGCAAGCGGCCCGGGTGTCATCTGTGAGATTGCTACAATATCCGCAAACTCCTGTGCCTGAACCCACCCGTTTACCTCAATTTCCTTTTGTATTAACGGAATCATAGCATATCCGCCGCCAAAGCTGAACATTCCTATCTTAAAAAAAGTCCACATTAACTGAAGCAAAATCATTTTGTCTTCCTCCCATATATGATATAACCAATAAGTCCTCCTCCAATAATTATTAAAATAACGCTGATATCAAAAACTACAATGGCTATAAAAGCTGCTATGGCCAAGCCTACTCCCAATTTATCTTTTACTGCCGATTTTGCCAGCTTGACGGCTGCCAATGCAATCATTCCCACAACTCCTGCCCTCACACCGGTAAAGGCCTTTTGAATATAAACATTATTATTAATATTAAGAAGAAAGAAAGCAATCACCAATATTATAATAAATGAAGGTAATATTACACCCAGTGCAGCAGCAACTGCACCTGCAAAGCCTGAAATCTTATATCCGATAAAAATAGATGAATTGATGGCAATAACTCCCGGAACCGACTGTGATATGGCAAATACATCAACAATATCCTCTTCACTGACCCATTTCTGATGATCCACTACTTCCTTTTCAATCAACGGCAGCATTGCATATCCACCGCCAATTGTAAAAGCACCTATTCTGAAAAAGGATACAAACATTTTCCATAGCAATGGTAAATTTAGCTTTTTCATTAAAACATCATCCTTTACTTCAGCATAATGAAAAACAAAAGACAGGTTACCGAATCCTGTCTGTTTACTTATTTATATTATGTGTTTTTTTCTTCTTTTTTACCGGCCAGTTTCTTTAAAACATCAACGACCTTATCTTCATAGAATGGTTTCACTATGAAACCTTTTGCACCGGTTAAGATGGATTCCTTAACTACCTGTTCTTTACCCATTGAGGTAATCATACACACTTTTGCATTTGGATCTGCACTGATAATTCTTCTTACTGCTTCAATGCCATCCATATTGGGCATGGAAATATCCATGGTAACAACATCAGGCTTTAATCTTTGGTACATGCTGACAGCTTTCGTGCCTGTATCCGCTTCCCCTACAATTTCTATATCATCGTGCCTTTCAAGCATCAATCTCAAGCTTGCTCTGATAAACTGCGTATCATCAACAATGAGCACCCTGACCATGTTATTCACCTCGTTTTCTATTTATAAAGGGCAGAAGGCAAAAACTATTTTTCTAAACTCAGGCAATATTTTGCAGGAATGATCATACTTATTTTTGTTCCCTGATTCTCTGCGGTTTCTATTTCAACGGTTCCACCTAATCTTTCCACATTGGTTTTTACTACATCCATTCCAATCCCTCTGCCTGATATTTCACTGATTACATCAGCAGTAGAAAAACCAGGCTTGAAAATCATCTGAAGAGTATCCTTGTCATTGAGCTGTGACAACGCCTGCTCCGTAACCATTCCTCTACTGAGTGCTGCTTTCCTTACCTTATCAATATTAATTCCTCTTCCATCATCTTTTACACTTATAACAATGTGATCATTATTTTTTTCTACAGACAGTTGGATATGCCCTGTTAGATTCTTTCCTTTTTGTTCTCTTTCGGAAACCGGCTCTATTCCATGGTCAACGGCATTTCTTAACAAGTGAATAATAGGATCCACTATTTTTTCAATAATGGCTTTATCCATTTTTATCGTATTGCCTTCCATGGTAAAATCTACTTTCTTTCCGCTTCTCCTTGTCAATTCACGAACCAGTCTTGGAAAACGGCTGAAAACATTTTCAACGGTACAAATACGAATATCCATGAGTACTTCTTCAAGTCTTTGATGACATTTTTTCATTTGCTGTATAACATTTTCAAGCTTGTCCATATTTCCATCGGCAGAATGAGCAGTCAATAAACTACTATAAATCTGTTCAAGTTCCTGCCGGTTATCTGTCAATTCAAAAAGCAGTCTTACAATTTTATCGATCTGCTCTATTGCAACGACTATTTCCCTTCTCTCATTTTGCCTGAACAAAAAACGAGTGGATAAATGCTTTGAAGTTTCAATATAGGGGTTATTCGTCTTGAAATCCTCTTCAATGACATGGATGGTTATGTTCTGTATTTCATCAATATAATCCAAACAATCAATAATTGCCTGACGACTTTCTGAAGTAATTAAAATGAGCGAAAATCCATTAGAAATGTCATTATCCAATGCCTTTTCAATCTGATCAGGATGGGTTCTTATAATATGCCCCATTTCCTTTAACTGATTGATAATGAGCAGGGAACGTGCACCCTTCATAATCGAGTTAGGCATAAATTCAATTATAACTAAGTACACATTTTCCTTTCGCTTGATTGCGTCATCAATAACTTTCTCATCATATTCACTAATTCTGAAAACTGAATTGCTTCGTTGTGAATTGTCTTTGAAAACCTTATTCGGAACGATATAAGCAATTTTTTCAAGAATCGGACTGATATCGGTGGTAAAACGATTACCGTTATCAATATCAGCCAAAAGCAGTTCGAGATAATCCATACATTGAAAAACTATGTCAAGAACGGAATTATCGATTTGATTGCTGCTGCCAATATATTGGAGCAATTCCTCCATATTATGGGTAAGTTTTGATATCTCTTCAAAATCCATCATATTGGCGGCACCTTTTATTGAATGAACAATGCGACATATTTCCTCAATATGATAGCTATCCAATCCATCATGATCCATGTCCATTAGCAGTTTATCAATATTTTGAAGCTGCTGGGCAGTTTCCTTTAAAAAAATATCCGTCAGCATTGCTTTCTTATTATCTGACATTATCTCACCTACCTACAATCAATTATGCTGAAAAAAATAAAAAAATTACGGCATATCACATTCCATTGATACTAACAATTAAATTATGCCATAATTTCTTATAATAATCAAGATATTTACAATAAACAATATTTTTTCAACAAAATAGAAATAACACTTATACGGAAATAAACATCATGCCGGGATGGTTCCCTGTTATACATTTTCCGCCTTCTTTTGTCACAATAAAGGTATTTTCGATGCCTACCATTCCAATTCCGCCAATTCCCTTTTTGGGTTCAAGAGCAAAAACCATTCCTTCTTCCAGCGGCTCATTAAAACCTTCGGCAATCACAGGAAGCTCATCAACATGCAAGCCTATTCCATGCCCCAGGAACTTAACTTTTCTGTTCCCAAAGCCCATAAAATTATTCAAGAAATCCGCATCCAGTCCGCTCATTATGGTATTATAAATTTCTGCCGGTATGTTTCCGGGCTTCAACATTGCGGCAATACTGTTCTGTATTTCAACACACTTTTGATGCAGGCTAATGATTTCAACCGAAAATTGCTTCCCAAACATATAAGTCATGGTTTTATCGGTATGATAACCTTCCACTCCGCATGCCACATCAACAAAGACCAAATCACCTTTTTTCAGCTTGCGCTCACGCCTGCCTACCACCGGAACTGCCGGACTCATTCCATAATTGCCTCCCGGACCGTTAAAATACGTTGGATATATTGAACTTTCGCCAAAACATACATGTCCGGGTACCATTTCGGTATCAAACATTGCAAATCTGGCAATCCCCTGGTGTCCTTCCTGAACCATCACGGTATACAACTCAGCGGCAAGCTCCGCTTCACTCATACCTTCTCTCAGCAGTTCAGGCACCCGCTCCTCCAGAATGTGTTGATGTATCCTGCCTGCTTCCTGAATCAAGGAAAGCTCATATTCACTTTTAACTGCCCTGACGCTTGCAATCTGTTTATCAAGAGATTTCACCTCTTTAAAAGGGAAGTATTTCTGCATTCTGCCATACAGTGCCAGCGGCACCACCTCTGTTTCCATATATACGGTCTCAGGAATTCTCTTAATGTATTCTGCCGCATCGCGGTAGCTTTTCATTGGCTTTATCGGATTAAATTGAGATTCATCCAGTGCACGCTCATAACTTCTGCGTACCAGATAAACAGGCTCTTCATCCCTCTGAATAACCAACATGCCATCCTGCATGGTTCCGGTAAAATAGTACTGATTCACCTTGCTGATTATAATTGCCATTTGCCAATCCGGATAGGATTCATCCATTTTGGCTCTAAAACGTTTCATTCGGATGTTCAGTTCCTCTGCAGATACTTTTCTGTCCATAGCATAACTCCAATTCATAGATAATTTTTATAATAATTAAATCTATCATAAGAATCCGTTAGCGTCAATATGCGTACTGTTGGGCAAACGGCTTTTATGTGCCATATATATGGGCGGCGTGCTTACAAAATATATAAAAGTAAACATCCAGACCAGACTGTTCATGGAAATTAAAATAGCGGATTTTACACGTATCAGGTTAAAAATATACGGCTGCATACAAACCAATGAAATCCTAAAATGGATAATCGACCAAACTGCAAAAATCAACAACCATATTACCCTTGAGGAAATATTCCTATATCCTACACGGGCCATAAGCAGGATAGGCAATGCCATTATACAGATTGCCACAAAAGGATTGAATGCCGTAAAATAAGCAAAAAACATCAGTACATAGAACAGATTCAGCAGCAGTCTCTGCTGTACGGTTATTATACCATATCGATTTGCATATGCTTTAAGAGATTTCAGTCTCAGAATTAATACGGTTATAATCCATATAATATTGACAAGGAACCATAAAAGGATAATAAAAACAACAGGAATATCCATAACAAATGGAATTTTTAACAGAAGCCAGAAAAATCCCGATATCACGGACAATAAGAATATACTTGCAATACACTTTTTTTCACAAGTAATAAAAAGAATAAAATGCTTTGGGTCTATGCCTGAGCTTTTAAAGGATAAATACATCATATATATGAACGCCGCTGTGACAAAAAACAGAAAACTTTGAAAAGCCTTGGGGTTAAGCAGCTTATCCTGCATAATTACATAGTAATGGCTTTTAACGCTTTTATTTAATTCCTCCCAGCCAATACTTCTGATATACCGTTCTGCAAATCTTCCCACCATTTCCATGGTTTGGGGACTTACCTGTTGGATGGTATCCTCCGGTACATGTATTTTTCTCATCTGACCTTCTGCAGTGGTAAAGCTTTCCTTATGATTGGCTGCCATAATGCCTATTGCAGGAATATTCCGATCGATAAACGGTCCTGAATCGGTATTCACATAGCCCGTCACTCGTTGTCTAAAGGTTTTTCTTATCAGATCCTCGATTGTCAATTTATTATACCGCTCATTAAAATAATACCCTTGCAATCCTTGAAAATCCAGAATATTTTTCGCTAATATCATGGTCCAGACCGGAGATGCCCCCATTCCGTCCGCGTATTGGTAAAAACCAATTGTATCGGCTTCCTTATATCCTGTCATGTCCAATATTAATGCAAGCTTGACAGGCAAATTGGGGTTGGATTTTACAAATGCCTCCGCCCCGCATAAACCAATTTCTTCACCGTCAAAGGATACAAACATATAAGTATAATAATGGTCTTTTTCCTGCAAAACGCGGGCCAACTCAAGCAAAGTTGCAGTTCCCGAGCCGTTATCCTCTGCTCCTTCTATACTTCCTGAAATATCCCTGTGAGCGCCTATGACAATCGTATTTTTAGACCTGCCTTCACTGACCCCAATTATATTAAATCCTTTCACTTTTTTAATATGGTCACTTAATGCACCGGCTATTATTTTTGATTTCGTACCATCCTTTTCTTTAAACGTGTAGCACTCAAATTCTTCCATTTTTGTTTTCAAACCAAGTTTTCTGAATTCTTCTTCTATCCACAAAGCAGATTTTTCAGCATTTTCAGAGCCTGTTATCCGATTGGGGAAATTTTTTATAAGCATGTTAAGCTTATCATAAGCGGCCTCTCCCGAAAATTTCACCTCACCATCATAAATCTTCATATCAGGGAAGTCCTTTAACCATACCGGATTAAAAAAGACAGGCACGGACAGTATTATTGACAGATAGGCCAATAAAAAAGGAATAAAATTCTTCTTGATCATTTTCATCCCTCTGTCTTCCATATTCCAATTATTACTATTCTATTAATAAATCATTCCCTTTATACCCAAAAATATACAAAAGCTGCTGCAAAACCAATTCCATTTGCAGCAGCAGCTTAAACCGAAAATATTAATTTCTCAAACTATGAATAGGTGCGGGAATTCTTCCCCCTCTTTTTATAAACAAATCACTGTTGAATGGATTTACCTTCATGACAGGACCTGAACCTAAAAGCCCTCCAAACTCAACCACATCACCCACATCCTTACCGGGAGCAGGAATAATTCTCACGGCAGTGGTCTTGTTATTCACAACTCCTATGGCAACTTCATCGGCAATGATTGCAGAAATCGTTTCAGCACTGGTATTTCCGGGAACCGCAATCATATCCAGCCCCACCGAACATACACAAGTCATTGCTTCGAGCTTTTCTATAGACAATGCTCCCTGGGTCACAGCCTCGATCATTCCTGCGTCCTCACTAACAGGTATAAATGCTCCGCTTAACCCTCCGACATATGACGAGGCCATGATACCTCCTTTTTTCACTGCATCATTCAAAAGAGCAAGCGCCGCAGTTGTACCATGTGCTCCGCACTTTTCCAGCCCCATTTCCTCAAGAATATGGGCTACACTGTCTCCTATGGCAGGTGTAGGTGCGAGTGACAAATCCACTATACCAAAAGAAACCCCTAATCTTTTAGAAGCTTCCTGTGCTACCAGCTGACCCATTCTGGTTATTTTGAATGCAGTCTTTTTAATGGTTTCCGCGACGGTTCCAAAATCTGCTCCTTTAACCTTTTCCAATGCACATTTTACAACACCGGGACCACTGACGCCTACATTAATAACACATTCCGGCTCTCCTATTCCATGAAATGCTCCTGCCATAAACGGATTGTCCTCCGGCACGTTGGCAAAAACCACCAGCTTAGCACAACCCAGGGCACCTTCATTAGCTGTCAATTGTGCCGTCTTTTTTATAATTTCACCCATTTCCCTTACGGCATCCATATTGATACCCGCTTTTGTAGTTGCAACATTAACGGATGAACATACCCGTTTGGTTGTACTCAATGCCTCAGGTATCGAGAGAATAAGTCTTTTGTCTCCTACTGTATAACCTTTATGTACAAGGGCAGAAAAACCGCCAATAAAATTCACACCGGTTGCCTCTGCTGCTTTGTCCAGAGTTTCTGCGAATTTAACATAATCCTTTTCATCACTGCTTTCGGCAATCAGCGAAATTGGTGTAACAGATATTCTTTTATTAATAATGGGAATACCGTATTCTTTTTCTATATCCTCCCCAACCTTTACCAGATTTTCAGCAAGTCGGGTTATCTTGTCATAGATTTTTTTCCTTGCCGCATTACCGTCAGAATCACAGCAATCCCGAAGAGATATACCCATTGTTATGGTTCTGATATCCAGGTTTTCTTCCTGTATCATCTTAATTGTTTCTATAATTTCAAATGGATTAATCATTATACCCCTATATCCTCCTTAAATACGATGCATTGAATTGAATATATCCTCATGCTGAATCCTTATGGATAGTCCCAATTCCTTACCCTTGTCTTCAAGCTGTTCCGACAGCTCTGAAAAACCGGTAGTTGCCTTTGATATATCAACAAGCATAATCATTGTAAACATCTCCTGCATGGTTGTCTGGGAAATATCCAATATATTAACGTTGCAATTTGCCAATATATTGCTGACAGCTGCAATAATACCGACCCTGTCATGTCCTATAACCGTAATAACTGCTCTCATTTATGTCCTTTCTCCCTTCAAATAATTTTTTAATATTATCATATTACTACAACATCCATAGAAATGCCAGAAAAATATACAGTACTATTATACATAAAAAGAAAAAAGATATAAAGGGCTTTTATGCAAGCTATTTTAACAAAAAAAGTGCACATCAAAACGATGTGCAAAATCGGATCATGTCGCTACAGTGAATCAATAGACTGCAATATAATTCTTATTCAATTTGATGATGCATAGTGGAACTGTTCCCACGTATTTTAACGCAACACATGGTAAGATTATTCCCAAAAAATAATATGGTATACCTTATTCAATCATTCATATTTTTCGACAGATTTGTATAACATACTATATAATGTTACTATTTCAATACTTTCTTTAAAAGGTGATGAAATGAAATATAAACGAAGAAATGGAAAGAACATTTTAAAGTATGGTTATTCATGGGGAGGCACTCCTCCTATGTGGGAGGAAGAATCCGAGGAACTTGCAGATGAAATTGACGAATTTGACGAGCTTGAGGAATTGCGTGAAAGAAACAAAGGATAAGTGAAGCCGCAAAGCTTCACTTATCCTTTATTGATTTCAATTGCTTGTATAAACCTCAATCTCTGCTACGCTTGCCCAGTTGGAAACCGTATTGCCGTGTACGTCGATTTTTACATACCTTGCATTTGCATTAGCGCTGTGATATTCCCATACACCGCCGCTTTCAGGACATGAGCCGCTGAATAATGTAATCCATGTTTTATTGTCCTCAGAAATGGAAACATCATATCTCACCGTTCTGGTATCATCATACTTCCTCATTCGTACACCGACACATGAAATTGTTTTTGACGAACCAAGGTCTATTACAAAGTTCTGATCGCCTTCTGCTGCCCAGAACGTGCTCGGATCACCATCAATTGCATTTTCAGCGGAATTATGCGGTTCAGGCTCCGCACTTGCTTTAATCATGCTTGTCGTAATCTTAACCTTTGTTCCCGTTGGAGTAGAGGAAATACCGCCGGTAACTGTTTTAGGTGTTGCAGTGGTATTTTGCGCTCCGGATTGTAATGTATTTGCAATACTTCCGTCACTTGTATAGACCTCAATCTCTGCAACACTTGCCCAGTTGGAAACCGTATTGCCGTGTACACCGATTCTGACATATCTGGCATTTGCATTGGTATTGTGATATTCCGGTACACCGCCGCTTGGAGGACATGAACCGCTGAAAATTGTAGTCCATTTGCTGTTGTCCTCCGATATGGATACATCATAGCTTACGGTTCTCTGGTCATCATACTGCCTCATTCGGACACATATACTGGTAAGCGGTACGGATTTTCCTAAATCGATTATAAAGGTTTGATCGCCCTCTGCTGCCCAGAACGTACCTGGATTACCGTCAATTGCATTAGCAGCGGAGTTTTGTGGTTCAGGCTCCGCACTTGCCTTAATCATACTTGTGGTCAGGTTAATTTTTGTTCCCACAGCCGTATTAGAAATATTGGAAGGTACAAAAGTCTGTATATTCAGATTCTTTTCGGGCTGTTTGGGCCTTGTGGGATAATTTTCATTTGGTCCGATCATTTTTCTAAGCAGTTCTACCGCATTGGTATCGCATTCAAAGAATGGGTCAGCCTTATGGCCAATTACAATAAGACCGCCGAGGCCTTCATTTCCTGTATAATCGCTATAGTATACCTGCATACCGATAGCCTCAGCCATGGCACGCAAAGGAATAAAGGTTCTTCCGTTAACAACTTCGGCAGCTACATCAAGTGTTTTAGCTTCCCCATCAACCGTATAGTCTGTGGAGCCGACCGTTAATTTAACAACTCGGTCTCTTGTATTATTTCCATTTATAATTCTTCTTGTAACCGTAACTTCCTGGGTTGCATCGTTATACTGAACCGTTGCCCCAAGCATTTCGGCTACGCCGCGTACAGGCACCATTGCTCTGCCATCCTTGGTATATACCTTAATCTCATGATTGCTTTCATCAATATGATATATTCTTCCGTTCTTATAAATATGCGGTGAATTCAATTCCAAGGCAATTGAACCTACCATCTTTTTCTGAAGATATGGATAAATATCGCCTTCCACACCGCCGGCCAGTTTGGAAATTTCACTTGCAGCAAGCAAAAATGCACCTACACCAAAATCGGATGAATTTCTTTCTCCTATATTCAGGCTCTGTTTTGAGTTTTCACCAATAGGCTGTACATAACCAACAGTACCGTCCTCTTGCAGTGCCGTATTATAAAGGAAATACCATCCTTTTAAGCAGGGCTCAAGGAATTTTTCCTTTTCAAGATAGCCACTGTTAATCCCCCATGCCAAACCATAGGTAAAGAATGCCGTACCACTTGACTCCATACCGGGGGCATGAGCTAAATCAGCCATAGAACGGGACCAATAGCCTTCCGGCTGTTGAAGAGCAATAACACCTTCCGCCATTTGTTTATAGGTTTCCAGGAAATAATCCCTGTTCTTGTAGCCGGTGGGCATATCGGAAAGAACCTTCGCCAACCCTGCAAAAACCCATCCGGAGCCTCTTGCCCAGAAATCCTTCTTGCCGTTGTCTGTTTTATGATAAGGATATTTATATTTTGCATCACGGTGGAACAGCTTATATTCATCATCCCACATGCCAAATGTGCCGTCATTTCCCTGAGAAGGAATTTCATCTTTTGCATATTTAAAATATTCCGTCAGCTTATCCAGATACTGTTCGTCGCCTGTCAAGTGATAAAGCTTGGTCATCACAGGCATAACCATAAACAAACCGTCAGCCCACCACCAATAGTCCTTTCGGTCTGTACTCATTTGATACTCCATAACCTCTTTAGCTCTGGCAATTTTGGTATAGTCACCGGGCGCACCTTTCTTTTCATTGACTTCTATATTGTAAAGATCGATATATGTTTGGAAACAAATCTGCCAGTCTCCGAACAGCACATGCTTGTCATTCTCGCCGTAGTCATAACGCCATTCAGCCTTGTTTGTACTTTTGGCTCCCTGCCAGGCATTTTTGGCTGCCCATAACTCGGCATATTTTCTGTAATCCTCAATACCGGTTGTGAAGTATGCTTCCATATTGCCTACCTGATACGCAGCGGGATGCCAAAACGCATTTCCGGGATTTGAATGAGTTGAAATCCAATGGTCATTAACCCGCTCAAGAGCTTCGATCACTTCGGCTCTTGTCGGCATAACTGCTTTAGCCTCTTCTGCTGCAGCCGGAACAACACCGCAAAAATTGGTACCAAGCATCGCAGCAGACAGCATGAGTGAAACCAATGCTTTCCCCATTTTTTTCATTTTCATCTCTCCTTTTGAAATTATATTTACAAATAACCTACTAATTATTTATTACATCTCCTGAACTGATAAAATATTCCTGATATTAGTATTATACTAATCCAAATTTTTTCATGTCAATTCACTTTAATTTAATCTTTTAACAAAGTTTTATTATTTTATAAACCCATAAAAAGAAAAGGATAGGAAAAGCATTTAACTTCTCCTATCCTTTAATTGCTCCAGTAGCTCATAGGGCACTTTTAATGAGCCCCAACCCGTTCCCAAGTCAATATCCGGCTTATTTGCTCCATGAAAATCACTTCCTCCCGTTACCAGCAAACCATTTCTGGCTGCAACCTCCAGGTAGTAATTCTGTATTTCGACGGAATATGTGGAATAATAACCTTCGATGCCTTCCAATCCAAGATGAATCAAATTTTTCAGAAGTTTATCAAATTCATCTCCTTCCTTGCCAAGATAAACGGGATGTGCCAGCACTGGAATTCCTCCTGCCTCTTTTATCAGCTCAATTCCCTCCTTTGGGGTCAGCCTTTCTCTGCTTACATAAGCCGGCTTTCCTACTGCCAAATACTTTTCAAATGCTTCATGTGTACTTGACACATAACCTTTATCCTTCATTACCGAAGCAACATGCGGACGCCCTACAACCTTTCCTTTTGCCTTAAGCAGAAGCTCTTCCATTGTAATAGGGAAACCAAGACTGTTAAGCCGTTTAACCATTTTTTGATTCCTGTTATTCCGGAATTCTTTCAGCTTCTGCAATGTCTTATTCAACACCTGGCATTCTTTGTTAATGTAATAGCCAAGTATATGCATCTCGCCATCGTACTCAACACTTATTTCTATTCCCGGGATAACTTCAATGCCTGTCCTTTGTCCCTCATTGACAGCCTCCTCAATACCGTCAATCGTATCATGATCCGTGATTGCTACGGCAGCGAGACCTTTTTTCGCCGCATATCTTACCAATTCAGACGGCGTCATCGTACCGTCCGATGCCGTTGTGTGCGTATGCAAATCAATCAATCTGTCCATAAACTTAATATGCTCCTAAATACTATGTTTTACTCTGTCTCTTTCCTCTGCTTTTTTGGCATTGTTCCATCGGGACAAATCTCCGACAAGATAACCGGTTATCCTTCGAATACGTTCAAAATGAATGCCTCTGTCGCCATCTGCTCTGCCGCACTTCGGACAAATATTGCCAATAACACCGGTATAACCGCAAACAGGGTCACGGTCCACAGGATGATTAATCGAACCATATCCTATTCCTGCATCATACATAGCTCGTACAACTGTTTCAAAAGCCTCCAGATTCTCGGTAGGATCTCCGTCCAACTCTACATACGTAATATGTCCTCCATTTGTCAGTTCATGATACGGTGCTTCCTTTTTTATCTTATCAAATACCGATATAGGATAGTAAACAGGAATATGAAATGAATTGGTATAGTATTCCCTGTCGGTTACACCGGGAATAATACCGAATCTTTTTTTGTCAATCTCAACAAACCTTCCTGAAAGTCCTTCAGCAGGAGTTGCTATTAATGAAAAATTCAGCTTGTATCTCTTGCTTGCTTCATCCATCCGGCGTCTCATGTGTCCCACAATTTTCAGTCCAAGCGCCTGTGCTGCATCGGACTGGCCATGATGTTTGCCGATTAATGCCACAAGAGTTTCTGCCAATCCGATAAATCCAAGGGTAAGGGTACCATGCTTTATAACTTCACGCACCTCGTCTTCCCAACCCAGCTTGTCGGAATCTATCCATATACCCTGTCCCATTAAAAACGGGAAGTTTTTAACCTTTTTTCGGGACTGTATTTCCATCCGCTCCAGCAATTGGTCAATAACGATATCAATTCTTTTATCCAGTTCAATGAAAAAATTATCAATATTTCCCTCGCTCATAATTGCAATAGCCGGCAAATTTATGGATGTAAAGCTCAGATTTCCTCTGCCACTGGTTACTTCCTTTTCAGGATCATAATTATTGGCAATTACTCTGGTTCTGCAGCCCATATAAGCTACCTCGGAATCGATTCCCCTGTCACTGTATGCCTTATTAAAGGGGGCATCCAAAAAGCTGAAATTCGGGAAAAGCCTTTTTGCGCTTACCCGGCAGGCAAGCTTGAATAAATCATAGTTGGGGTCACCAACATTATAGGATACTCCTGCCTTTACCTTGAAAATGAGAATAGGAAAAATAGGAGTCTCTCCGTTGCCCAGTCCCTTTTCCGTAGCCAGCAACAAACATTTGCTTACAAGCCTTCCTTCAGGAGATGTATCCGTACCAAAATTAATGGATGAAAACGGTGTCTGTGACCCGGCTCTTGAATGCATACTGTTCAGATTATGTACAAATGCCTCCATGGCTTGATATGTTTCTCTTTCCACTTCTTTCAGCGAAAATTTTTCCGCATACCTCTGAGCCAACCTAATTGCTTCTTCGTCATCAAAATGTTCCGCCAGATTTTTTCGTTCCTGTTCGTAATAATTCGGGTCAGTTTTAATGGCAGGCTTAGTACCGGTCTCCTCAATGGTTTTATTGACCACTTTTTCAATAAGCTGTCTGTAGTCAGCTTCCTCTTCATTATAATAAATCAGCAGCGCTTTAGCCAGGTTGTCCTTATATAATTTTATATAAGTCTTGGCCACTCCCGGCGCTATTCCATAGTCAAAATTCGGTATGCTTTGTCCTCCGTGCATGTCATTTTGATTGGATTGAATGGCAATTGCAGCTAAAGCGGCATAACTTGCCACACTATTCGGCTCCCTTAAATGACCGTGCCCGGTACTGAATCCACCTTTAAACAATTTCAGGATATCAATCTGACAGCATGTCATGGTAAGTGTCAGAAAATCCATATCATGAATATGGATATCCCCTTCTCTGTGGGCACGTGCATGCTCCGGCTTCAAAACAAACATTTCATTGAATACTTTGGCACCCTCCGATCCATATTTCAGCATGGTACCCATTGCAGTATCCCCGTCTACATTAGCATTTTCCCTTTTAATATCATTATTTTTGGATTCCTGATAGGTAATATCCTTATATATGCCCATTAAACGGGTATTCTTTTCACGGATGCGATTTCTTTCTGCACGGTATAAAATATATTTCTTGGCGGTTGCAGCATGGCCTGTTTCAATCAATATTTTTTCAACGGCATCCTGAACCTGTTCTACTTCCGGAATATCCATCTTCAGTTCATTTTCCAGATAATCAACTACTTTAACAGTAAGCTCTTTAGCCATTTCATAGTTATGTCCGCCGGCTACCTTTGCTGCTTTAAAAATGGCATTTGTTATTTTTTCCGGATCAAAATCCACAATTAACCCGTCACGTTTTTTTATTTTTTCTATCATTGCAGTAACCCCTTTTTATTTAATATGAATGTAGTATTTATTTGTCTCTTAACAGCTTGTTCAATTCGTCAAGAAAAGAATTAATATCTCTGAACTGCCTGTATACGGAAGCAAATCTTACATAAGAAACCTCATCAATTTCCTTCAGCCTCGACATGACCATTTCACCAATTTGCTGCGATGTTACCTCTCTCTCAAGCGAATTATATATAATGCTCTCAATTTCATCTGCAATTTTTTCAAGGTCGTGCAGTGATACCGGCCTTTTTTCACAGGCACGAAGCAAACCATTCAACAGTTTTTCTCTGTCGAAAGCCTGTCGGGTTTTATCTTTCTTTATAACCATCAGAGGAATTGTTTCTATCTTTTCATATGTTGTGAAGCGTTTGGAACACTTAAGACATTCTCTTCTTCTTCTAATGGAAACACCTTCGTCGGTAGGCCTGGAATCGATTACTTTACTCTCTTCAAAGCCACAAAACGGACACCTCAATACGCTTCTCCTCCTTTACAAATATTCACAATATATTGAACACTCTTTATTATAATACACAAAATGTTGTTGGTCTATGTTTATATAGGAATAGTTTTCTTGTTTATCCAGAGTTATCTTATATTTTCTTTCTTTTTCGCTAATTTTTAAAAAGAAAAAACGAGCTGTCACACAACCGCTCGTTTTTTCAATCCTGCAATCACTCCATTATCTCCTTGAAACACTTCTGTTTAACTCAACAAGGATGATATCATCCCCTACCTTTTTTATGTTTTCCCATGGTATGATATATTCCGAATCCCGTCCGAACACACCTAAGAATTTACCAGGTCCGGGCACAATAATAGCATCTATAACACCTTTTTCCATATCAATTTCAACATCATAAACAAATCCAAGCCTGTTCCCATCGGCAATATTTATAACTTCCTTCTGCCTGAAATCTGATGCCCTCATCATTCTATAACCCCCCCCATATTCATTGCGAATTGTGAATTATGAACGGCAAATAAAGCTTAGTATATACTATGCAGGTAAAAACTGATTGAATACTGAAATTTGTTGTCAGATATATTTTCTCATGTGCGCTAATGCACTTTTTTCCAGGCGGGATACTTGCGCCTGTGATATGCCAATCTCTTCGGCAACCTCCATTTGGGTTCTTCCCTCATAGAATCTAAGATTCAGTATATGCTTCTCCCTGTCATTGAGCTTTTTCATAGCTTCCTTCAAGGCTATTTCCTCCAGCCAGCTCTCATCATGATTCTTGTCATCGCTTACCTGATCCATAACATAAATAGCATCTCCGCCGTCGTGATATACAGGTTCAAAAAGGGATATAGGGTCCTGTATAGCATCCAATGCAAATACAACTTCTTCCTTGGGAAGATTTAATTCCTTTGCTATTTCTGTAATGGTAGGCTCTTTTGAATTTTTATTTGTCAGCTTCTCTTTTACCTGCAGCGCTTTGTAAGCAATGTCCCTGAGGGAGCGGCTTACCCTAATAGAATTATTATCTCTCAAATATCTTCTTATTTCACCTATAATCATGGGAACAGCATAAGTAGAAAATTTTACATTTTGGGATACATCAAAATTATCGATGGCTTTTATTAATCCAATGCATCCAACCTGGAATAAATCGTCTACATATTCCCCTCTGTTATTGAATCTCTGTATCACACTTAGCACCAGTCTAAGATTTCCTTTAATAAATTCATCCCTGGCGGTCATATCCCCATTGTGTATTCTTTCAAACAGTTCTTTCTTTTGTTCATTTGTTAAAACCGGCAACTTTGATGTATTTACTCCACATATTTCAACTTTATTGATTAACATAGAAAAAACCTCCAGGCAATTAAATTAAATGTTAATATCATTATTACCATGGAGATTTTTTTTATACGGCGGTATTCTTTCATAATGCCATACATAGCTGCTATATATACCAATATATTTAAAATACAAATATATTGCTTAAATTATCTTAATATTACACAATATATCGCTATTTTTTACCGTATTCAAACCATCCTTCCGATCTCTTTTCTCAATCTGTTTATAATCCTTTTTTCCAAACGTGAAATATATGATTGAGATATTCCCAGCATGTCTGCTACTTCCTTTTGTGTTTTTTCCACTCCGCTTTGCAGTCCGAAGCGAAGTTCCATGATTTTCTTTTCTCTGGAAGATAGCTTTTTCATTGCTATTTTTAATAATTCCTTATCCACTTCATCTTCAATGCTTCTGTAAATCATGTCATTGTCTGTCCCTAAAATATCCGACAGCAATAATTCATTTCCATCCCAATCGACATTTAAAGGCTCATCAATGGATATTTCGGTTTTTGAAGTATTGTTCTTTCTTAAATACATTAAGATTTCATTTTCAATACACCGTGAAGCATAGGTAGCCAGTTTAATATTCTTTTCCGGGTTAAATGTATTAATGGCCTTAATTAACCCTATGGTTCCAATGGAAATAAGGTCTTCCACGCCCACACCGGTATTTTCAAACTTTCGAGCTATGTATACTACAAGGCGGAGATTTCTCTCAATCAAGACCGTCTTAACGGCAAAATCCTGCTGCTCAAGCTTTGATATAAGATAACTTTCCTCCTCAAAAGACAATGGCGGCGGCAATGCCTCGCTGCCTCCGATGTAATGAATATCTTTTGGTTTATAAATATTCAGTCTTTGCAGCAAATTAATATATTTCAGCTGAAAATACCATTTGATTTTGTATATGCTTTTCATAAAACCATCTCCTATACTATGATTTCATTGGGCAATAACTTCCGGATGTAATAAAGCACTATATTTGTTATCCTTGGATAGTTTTTTATTATATATTGCAACAATAATATCTTTCAAATCCTTATTGCCGTTATCCTCCATAATCCTTACCTTATCAGGCCTGAAGCCTACCAGCATTCCATTTTCTTTCCCCAGGGAAGAAAACGGAATAAGCCTGAACCTTGAGGCCCAGACGGAGTTATACACGATTTTAGAAATTAATGACAAATCATTTTCTTTGGACTCACTGAATATAACTTGTATATCTTCTGGCAGCAGCGGTTTGACAGCATTAAATTCAACTACAATTACAGGAAAATCGGAAATTGGGTCATGAAGTGAGTTTCCGGTATCAATTAAAGCATTTACACAAACGTCTCTTTTATCAAAATCAATTAAAATTGAAGTATACATATTTTCTTTACTTAATGTCTTCTGCAGAACCCGCCATGTTACCCGCATAATCAAATACGCTGCACAGCTTGATATGATAAGAGTCTTCCACGGCAGGTTAAAATAAATAATACCGTTGCTTAAAACAGCCCCTACAAAAGCACCTACATTGGTAAAATAAAATAAGCAAAGAGCTGCTCCCCCAAATGTAAAATTGACAACATAGAATATTCCGAATACCTTTAAAAAAACTTTTGGCTTTGCAATATTAAATGATATGGCAATTAATGCAGCAGAAAATATAACCTTTGCAATAAAGGTATAATATATCTTAAATGCCGGGAAAAAAATTACTACAGCATATATTGCTCCTATAACCGCACCGGTCAGAATTCTTGCAAAACTTGCATGAATCTTTGATATTTTACTTGTTGTCCAAAGCAGAAGATAATTTATCAGAAGGTTGACTGTAAAGAGAACGTCGATATAAACAACCGGCTTCACAATCATATCGCCCCCATTCATAGCAATATACTTAAAGCCCTCACAATTATATATATTCATGACTATTATACAATATATACCATTTAAAATTTGTCAAATCATGGTTTGCAGAGATAAAAAAAATACGACAAAAAAATAAAGGGATGGAGTAAAAATACTCCATCCCTTTCAGGTTATATTAGCGCACTCTGTTCCGTCTTAAAAATGTCGGTATATCCAAGTCATCATCGTCTTCCAATGGTCTGTTAAAAACATTATCCGGCGCCTTTTCAACAACAGGAGACGACTTTTTAACATGCGGTCCTTTATCAAAACCGGTAGCAATCACAGTGATAAGTATTTCATCATTTAAATCCTCGTTAATAACTGCTCCGAAAATAATATTGGCATCAGGATCGGCGGATTTCTGTACAAGCTCTGCAGCAGCATTTACTTCAAAAAGGCCAAGGTCGCTGCCGCCCGTTATATTTAGCAGAACCCCCCTCGCTCCCTCTATGGAAGTTTCAAGAAGAGGACTATGTATCGCCATACGAGCAGCTTCTTCCGCTCTGTTTTCTCCGGAAGCTCTTCCGATCCCCATATGAGCAAATCCTGTATCTTTCATAATGGTCTTAACATCAGCAAAGTCAAGATTAACCAATCCGGGTACGGCAATAAGATCCGATATACCCTGAACACCTTGCCTTAATACATCATCTGCAATTTTGAATGCCTCTACAATTGAGGTCTTTTTCTCAGCAACCTGAAGAAGTCTGTCATTTGGTATAATAACCAACGTATCTACACAATCTTTTAATTCTCCAATGCCCGATTCCGCATGTACCATTCTTTTTCTGCCTTCAAATGTAAAAGGCTTTGTAACAACACCTACGGTCAAAATTCCCATTTCCTTAGCAATGCCTGCCACAATCGGTGCAGCACCGGTTCCTGTTCCTCCGCCCATGCCGGCAGTAACGAAAACCATATCCGCACCCTTTATTGCCTGTGCAATTTCATCCCTGCTTTCTTCAGCAGCCTTATGACCAATTTCGGGATTTGCTCCTGCGCCGAGACCTCTGGTAAGTTTTTCCCCAATTTGTATCTTCTGGGTTGCCTTTGACAACATCAAGGCCTGCTTGTCCGTATTTACGGAAATAAATTCAACGCCCTTTAGTCCTGCGGCAATCATCCTATTAACTGCATTATTTCCTCCTCCACCAACTCCGACAACTTTTATTTGTGCAAAATTTTCCATATCGGTATCAAATTCAAGCACCTCTGATATCCCCCTTTATCTCACTAATAAAATTATACTTCTCATATTATATGTCAGGAATATTAATGTTCATTTTATCATTAATCTCAAAACTATACAAGAATAACAATTAAAGCTTATATATTTATATATTATCGCTTTTTAAGTATTTATTCAATAAAAATCTTCTGATAATCGCAAAATTTTGAAATAATCTTGTCCCAAATACAACAATGGCTGAAAGATGAATGTCCACATCCAGCTTTTTCCCAATAAATGTTAATACTGCAGCCAGCAATGAATTTGCGAAAAAACCTGTTATAAATATTTTCATATTAAAGGTTTTTTGCAGGCTCGCCGTAATTCCGCCAAAGACGGAATCAAGGGCGGCCAGTATTGCAATAGCCAAATAAGCCGAATACTGGGAAGGTATATGATACGGTACCAAAAGTCCGAATATAATGCCAACTAACAGTCCGATAAAAGGGAACATCTTATTCACCATCCTTTACAACGGGGGTTGCATATTTAAGGGTAATTGCACCGTTATATCGGTTGATAACCATTTTATCAACCTTTTTTACCGTTATATCGATTCCCCATTGCCGCAGAATTTCTACAGCACCTGAACGAATATTCAAACCGGATTCGAGCGTTTCAGGATTTCCTATGGCCTTAATAACAAAGGGTGTTCCGTATCTGTTGTTATTAACACTTACGGTATTTCCCGCACATCTTATTTCAGAGGTGGCAATCAGACGCTCATCATTGATGGAAATAGCTTCTGCTCCGGCATCCGCCAGCTCATTAATGACCATCAGGATATCATCATCATGTATGATAAAGTAATTTTCATCAATTTTCGTTTCTCCTTCATTCTTAACCTTACTGTCGCTTAAAGTAACAATAACTCCCGGTCCTTCCACATCCGTCATTCCTGCCAGCACCTGGGCGTTATAAAGTTGTTTAAGCAGCGCCTTTGCCTGGCCGCTGCTTTCGGCAGCCTCTTTTTGATATTCGTTCAAATCCTTCTCGTATTGCAACAATTGCTTATACAGGTTCTCATTTTTTTCTTTTTCTTTGTTAAGCAATGCCTGTAATTCATCGGCTCTTTGAAATTGCGTATTGGATAATGCCGTATTTCTACGTACACTTTTATATTGAATGCTAATCATAAATCCCAATAATACACAAATCAACGATATTGCAAGCTGCGCACCCTTATTTTTCAATTATTCTTATCCCCTTTCCCAGAATTATTGACCTCTAAATATAACCCTGTCTTCACTTCTTAAATCAATATAGCCTTTTTCATTTTCTCCCAATTCTCCTAATATGCTTTTCAAAAAGCTCATTCTATAATTAATATGTGACCCGTCGCCTAAGTCTACATCAATATTATCCCTGATTTTCAGCCTGATATTGCTTGCATCATTGACATCAATCTCGGTAACTTGCTGCAGCATGTTATTATGATTGATTTCTTTTATACACATTTCCACCAATTCCAGCTTTTTTTCGTCTTCCACTTTAATCTTTTGACCGATTGTAAACTCTGAAAAACTTAATCCTAAAATTAAGGGAAGGTTTTTCTCTTCCAGAGATGAAAATACTTCTACAATCTTTCCTTTTCCATCAATACATATATACGAACCTATAAAAGGGATGTATGCCATAGGCTTGCTTTCGGTTACCAGGATATTGATACGGCCCGGAAGCACACGCTTCACAACAACCGAATCAACATATGGCATCATGCTGATATTGGTTTCGGCTTTTGACAAATTGGCTTTGAAAATATTGATGCCCTTTTCAATGCCCGAAGCTGCAGTAATATTTTCAGACACAATCTTTGAATTGCCTTCTACCGTAATCATTGTTATGTTAAAAACCGGTGACATTGCCAGCAATAAAGCTGTGATAATTATTAGCATTGATACAACAAACGTCTTACGGCTTGTCCGTTTTTTGACTTTGCCTCTTCCTTCTTTTCTAGTAGTGGTAACAACATTACCACTACCACTGCGTGTACGTACCATTATTCTAATCCACCCTTTTATAACATAAAATTGTATCCGGCAGTTGCAGAAACAAAGATTATTTACTGCCTTATTATGTCTGCTCCAAGCATGGAAAGCTTTTCTTCAAGTTTTTCATAACCCCTGTCGATATGATGTACTCCTCGAATTTCAGTAATTTGCTCGGCAGCCAATCCTGCCAGCACAAGTGCTGCCCCTCCTCTGAGGTCCATTGAATTGACAGCTGCGCCCATTAACCTTTCGACACCTTTAATAACCGCAACTCTGCCGTCCACCTTAATGTCGGCACCCATTCGTCGTAATTCCTCAACATGCTTAAATCTGTTTTCAAAAATTGTTTCCGTAATAATACTTGTTCCTTTTGCCAAAGTCAGCAGTGACATTATGGGAGCCTGCATATCGGTGGGAAATCCCGGATACGGCAAGGTCCTTATCATGTCAATGGGCTGTATGGGGTACTCTCTTGTTAAAACAACCGAATCGTTCCCGGTGTAAATCTTACACCCACATTCCTTAAATGCTGATAATACAGCCTGAATATGTTCAGGATTGACATTTGTAACTTCCACCGTTCCACCGGTAATAGCGGCAGCAGTAAGATATGTGCAAGCAACAATTCTGTCAGGTATTACAGTATGCTCCACATTATGTAGCTTAGATACACCCTCGATGGTAATGACGCTTGTTCCGGCGCCCTTAATATTGGCTCCCATCTTGTTTAAGCAATCCTGCAAGTCAATAATTTCAGGTTCCCTGGCAGCATTTCTGATGATGGTAGTTCCTTCAGCCATAACCGCTGCCAGCATGATATTTTCGGTAGCACCTACACTTGGAAAATCCAAATGGATATCACCTGAAGTGACCTTGTCAGTATTGCAATATATGTATCCGTGTGACTCCCTAATTTTAATCCCCAGCTGCTTCAATGATTTCAAATGAAGGTCAATTGGTCTTGGCCCAATTTCGCAGCCTCCGGGATAACTAATAATTGCTTTTCCCATTCTTGAAACAATGGCGCCCAGAAAAATAATAGACGAGCGCATTTCTCTCATCATATGATCAGGAATATAATTATTTTTTACACTTGACGAGTCAACCGTAATGGTACGACCTTGTCTTGTTACCTTACACCCCAGGAACTCAAGAATGTCTATTGTGGCAGAAACATCCTTCAAGTCAGGGCAGTCGTTTATAACACTTATTCCACCATTCAGAACAGTTGCTGCCAGTATGGGAAGTACTGCATTTTTAGCGCCGTTAACCTGTATCGTTCCTTCAAGCTTATTTCCACCAGCAATGACGAGTTTGCTCATATTTACACCTCCATAAGTCTGCTGGCTTAGAATAATGTACTGCACTATATACTATGCAAACTTATGAAAAGGTGTTACATGTTATAGATTCCCTTGCAAGGGGCTCGGATTGCCAATGGACTTGTCTAAACTGTTTCAACGGTTTTCAGCCGTTAACCAACTTAGTAATAATATTATATATCTTTTCAGTAGAATTTGTAATCCCCATCTGAAAAGATTTTTCCTTCATGATTTGTAATTTTTTACTATCTTCTAACAACTTTCTGATCTGCTCATAAAGCCTTTTTCCATTCAGCTTATCTTCGGTGATAACAATTGCTGCACCTTTGCTTTCAAGGGCCCTGGCATTATACTCCTGGTGATTATTGGTTACATTAGGTGAAGGAATCAATACGGACGGACGCCCTAATACAGTGATTTCACTTATGGTAATAGCCCCTGCCCTGCAAATGACAAGATCAGCTGCTGCAAGTGCCTCATTCATATTATAGATATATGGAACCACTCTTATATTTGAATGCTTTTTAATATCAATCCCTTTTTCTGTTAAAACGTTTATAACATCATTATACTGTCTTTCACCGGTACCAAGCATCAATTGATACCTGTTGTCCCTGGATATATACCGAATTACTTCAAGCATTGTCTCATTAATCTTCTCTGCTCCGAGACTTCCTCCGAAAGCCAGTATAAATGGTCTGTCATCAAGCTTCATTTTAATTCTTGCTGTCGAATAATCCGCTTCAATAATCTCTTGTCTTACCGGATTGCCTGTAAGAACCAATTTCTTCTGCGGTCGTATATATTTTCTGCTTTCATCAAAGCTAATGGCAACCACTGTTGCAAACCTGCTCAACAGTTTGATTGTAACCCCGGGAAAAACATTCTGTTCATGAATGATTGTGGGAATCTTTCTAAAGGATGCATCCAACACCACCGGAGCACTTACATACCCGCCTGTTCCAATAACTATATCAGGCTTATATTCTTTTATAATCTGATGTGCCTGCAAAATACCTTTTATAAATAACTTACCGGTAGTAAATAAGTCCAAAGAAATCTTTCGTCTTAAGCCTTTGACTTCAATAAATTGAATTGGAAATCCTTCTTTGGGTATCAATTCCTTCTCAAGACCCTTTTTTGTACCTACAAAAAGTATGTCCCAATCAGGGTGCTTTTTCCTGATGTATTTTGCTATTGCAACAGCAGGATTAATATGTCCTGCAGTACCGCCTCCGGCAAATAAAACTTTCAAATACATCAACCCCTGTTTTTCTTTGAATATCTCGACACATTCAATACAATCCCCATTCCTGCCATAAGAAATACAAGTGACGAGCCTCCTGCGCTGAAGAACGGAAGCGGCATACCTGTAACAGGCATGGAAGAAGTAACAACCGCTATATTAATAAGCACCTGCACGGCAATAAGCGAAACAATTCCGACCACAAGCAAGCTCCCAAAGGTGTCCTGCGCATTTAAAGCAATCTTTATACCTCTCCAAATCAGCATGACAAACAGCAGAATAACAGCAACCGCTCCAACAAATCCAAGTTCCTCACACAATATTGAGAAAATAAAATCACTATGTGGTTCAGGAATATATAAGAACTTTTGCCTGCTGCGTCCCAATCCTACACCAAACAAGCCACCCGAACCAATGGCATATAAAGACTGTATGATCTGCCATCCGGAACCCATCTTATCCTCGAAAGGATTTAAAAATGCCGTTATTCGCTTCCACCTGTATTCTGAAGTAACAACTGCAACAACAACAGCTGCAATTACAGGTATGGATAACAATACAAAATGGTAAATCCTCGCACCTGCAACAAATAGCAGTATGATTCCCACTAAAAATATAATACCTGTACCGCTCAAATGTGGCTCCAGCATCAAAAGGCCTGCTATAATTCCCAGAATAATTAAATACGGAAGCAAACCTTTAAAGAAATATTTTATTTTATCCTTCTTTACCGACAGGCTGTATGAAAAAAATATAATAACAGCCAGCTTTGCTACCTCTGACGGCTGAAATGTAAGACCTCCAAATCCCAGCCACCTTTTGGCTCCGTTTTTTTCAATTCCTACGATACATACAGCAATCAGCAAAATAATACTTATTAATAATAATGGAAAGGATAGCTTTCCAAGTCTTCGATAATCATAGCTGGCCATAAAAAACATGGCAAACAATCCAAGCACTGCCCAAATCAGCTGTTTCTTTACAAAGTAAAAGCTGTCATTAAAGCTATAAAACGCTGAGGCTGAACTGGCGCTGAAAACCATGATCAATCCAAACGAAAGCAGGATCATAACCAATAGAAAAAATCCAAAATCAAAAGGGCCCCTTTTGTTCACCAGTATTACCTCCTCATAAATAATCATTCACATACGTACTCAAAGGATGCTTATATTAAATACCGTATGCCTATAAAACCAGCTATGCTCAATAGAATGGTTACCGCAGTAAATACCGCCACAACCTTAGTTTCTTTCCAGCCAAGCATTTCAAAATGATGATGCAGAGGACTCATTTTAAATATCCTCTTGCCGGTTGTTTTGAATGATATTACCTGCAAAATTACCGATAATGTTTCTGCCAGATATACTCCCCCTACAATCACCAATGCCAGGGGCAGCTTCAGCAATACAGCCAAACCGGCAATTGCACCGCCGAGAAAAAGTGAACCGGTATCTCCCATAAATACCTTTGCAGGATATCTGTTAAATATCAAAAAACCAAGACAGCCTCCTGTAATTGACGCTGAGAAAATAGCTGCATTGGTTTCCTTAAGTAAAAACGCCGCTGCAGTAAAAAATATTGAAACTACAACCGTTATAGATGAAGCCAATCCGTCAAGACCATCCGTCAGGTTTACACTGTTAACCGTTCCCATCACAACAAATACGGTAAAAAACATATAAATCCAACTTAAGTCGATTTTATAGGGAACAAAAGGAATATATATCTTTGTATCTACATATCCCAAATAATATAAAGCCGCTACAAAAACGACCGATACAATAAGCTGTGCGGTAAATTTCTGACTGGCTGTTAACCCCAGGTTTCTCTTCATGACTACCTTTATAAAATCATCAATAAAACCGATTATCCCGAAAGCTATTGATGATAAAAGCAATATCATTACTTTCTGATCCCTGGCCAATATAAGCGTAGCAATGGCTGCACCTAAAATGAAAATAATCCCTCCCATGGTGGGTGTACCGGACTTTTTTGAATGCCAGTTAGGACCTATCTCACGAATGCTCTGTCCAATCTTTAACCGTCTAAGCATGGGAATTAAAAACGGTCCGATAACAATACTAATAACAAATGCTATAACAGTAGAAGCAGCAATGTTTATCAAATCATCTCACCTCACGTAAAGAATCAACTATTTCTTCCATCTTCATTCCCCTGGAACCTTTTATCAGCAGAGCATCTCCGGATTCAATAAAACCGTCTATGAACTCTATCACTTGGCGATTGGTCTCAAAGCAGAAGATGTTATTTCCACTCATACCTTCCTGCAATGCACCTTCAGCAATATACCTTGCATTTTGCCCAACTGTAACTAGATATTGAATTCCAAGTTCAAAAGCTTTGCTTCCAACGGATTTGTGTGCTCCGGGAGCCCAATCTCCCATTTCAAGCATATCCCCAAGGACAGCTATCTTTCTTCCCTTATTCTCCAAAGACTTCAATACCTTCAATGCCGCTTCCATGGATGCAGGACTGGCATTATAACAATCATTAATAACCATAACCTTGCCCGTATCAAACATTTCCATTCTCATTTTTCCGGATTTAAATTTTGCAATTCCTGCAATAATGCTTTCCATGTCCATATTGTATTCCAGTCCGACTGCTATAGCTGCCAGAGAATTATAAATATTATGCTCTCCCATAACAGGAACATTTATGATATAATTATTATCTTTAATATTTATACAAAAACTGCTTCCTTCTTGACCCATATGCCTGATATCTTTCGCTATCAAATCACATTCTCGATTATGAATGCCATAAAAAACTACTTTATTAGATATCTTTCCTTTTAATGCAAATAAAAGAGGGTCATCACCATTTAAAATAACCGTTCCTTGTGGTTCCAAAAATTCAAGCACTTCCATCTTGGCCTTGAGAATATTGCTTTGTGAACCCAATTTTTCAATATGTGACAATCCAATATTTGTAATTAAGGCAGTCCGAGGTTTTACAATGGAGGAAAGACGTCTAATCTCGCCAAATCCATTCATACCCATTTCGGTTACTGCAATCTCATGCATTTTATTAAGTCTAAATACTGTTAAAGGCAGTCCAATCTCATTATTGAAATTGCCCTCGGTTTTCAGTGTATTATATTTCTGCTCCAGGACACAAGAAATCATATCCTTCGTTGTGGTTTTCCCCACACTGCCGGTAACCGCAACAAACGGAATATGAAACTTGCCGCGGTAATATGCCGCCAGCTGCTGCAGCGCAACAAGCGTATCCTGTACTTTTAAAATACATTTATTTCCATTCGTTCCGTCCACATTTTTATGAGTCATGCATCCTGCGGCTTCGGATTGAAGGACATTTTGAATAAAATCATGTCCGTCAAATTTTTCCCCTTTTAACGGAATAAACAGCATATCTTTGCCGATTTTCCTGCTGTCCGTAGAAATATCCGATATAACCGCATTGATGTCGCCGCTGATAAGCTCACCACCTGTGGCTTCCAGTATTTCCTTTACCCTTAAAGATTCCATAATTATATCCCCCGAAAATATACAACATTCAGGACTGTTGCAAGCTATTCAGAATTTCCGCTACTACTTTGTTCTCATCAAAATGATGTTTCACACCGTTTATTTCCTGATAAGTTTCGTGACCCTTGCCTGCCAAAACAATAATGTCATCTTTCAATGCATGCTCTATGGCATACTTAATGGCTTCATACCGGTTTTCAATAACAACATAAGGAACCTTTGTATCTTTTATGCCTTCTTCAATATCGCTTATGATTTTTAAAGGGTCCTCTGTTCTGGGATTATCAGAAGTTATAATGCAAAAATCAGACAACTGGCCGGCAATTCTTCCCATAACGGGCCGCTTGGTGCGGTCCCTGTCTCCTCCGCAGCCGAATAAGGCAACAACTCTTCCCCTTGCAAAGCCCTTTACGGTTTTTAAGATATTTTCCAATCCATCAGGAGTATGGGCATAATCGATGATCACAGAAAAGTCTCTGCCTGTCGGTACAAGCTGAACCCTTCCCGGGACACCCTTCGCAGCCTTCAGACCGGACTTAATGCCTTCCAGTTCAATTCCCAATGCAAGGCAAGCTCCGATACTTGCCAATGCATTATACACTGAGAATCTACCCGGTATTCCCAATTCAATAGTACAATTCCTGCCATCTGACTCTATTCTAAATCGTACCCCTTTTTCCGATATATCAATATTCTGTGCCCATATATCAGCTTTCTTATCAATACCATAACAAAGGACAGAGCAATTGCTGTTGGCAAGAATATAATCACTGTTAGGGTCGTCAGCGTTAATAATTCCAACTCTGCACATATGAAACAGCTTTGTTTTAGCCTTCAAGTAATTTTCCATGGTAATATGGAAGTCAAGATGATCCTGTGTTATATTGGTAAATACCCCGACTTCAAAATTGCATCCATCCACTCTGTTAAGTTCCAATGAGTGGGAAGAAACCTCCATAATTACATAATCAACCTTTGCCTCAGCCATATCATAAAAAAGCTGCTGCAATTCCAATGATTCAGGGGTTGTTCTTTCGGCCGGTATAACCATATCACCTATCATATTCTGATTAGTACCAATTAACCCCGTCTTATATCCATGATGTTCCAAAATGGTTTTAATTAAGTAGGTTGTTGTGGTTTTTCCGTTAGTGCCCGTAACACCAATTAACTTGAATTTTTCAGAAGGATAACCATAAAATCTGGCTGAAATAAGCGCCAGCGCTCTGCGGGAATTTTCAACCCGAATAACCGGAACCGGCTGCTGCTCTATATCCTTTTCAACAATAATTGCAGCCGCCCCACGCTCAATTGCCTGCTTTATGTAATTATGTCCGTCCGTTTTAAACCCTTTGATGCAAACGAAAACATCGTTCTTTTCAACCTTTCTGGAATCATAGGCAATTTTGTTAATTTCTATGTCCGTGTCTCCATTAACATATTGTATATCTAATGGCTCAATCAACTCAACTAACAGCATATTATGGCCTCCATTCTTAATCTACATCCAAGTACCTAAACTCAACCGTCACTACTGTCCCCGGAGATACGGCCGTACCCGCTGCCGGCTCCTGTTTAACAACTGCCGTAGAGCCACTTTTCGCATCCATAGAACCGCCTCCCGCAATCCTCATGTTTAATCCTGCATTGGTTAATATCTGGTTTGCTTCAAGAACCGATTTATTGGATACATCAGGCACAATTACGTTTTCTGCAGGTGTTTCCCCTTGTGTATAGAGAATCACCGTAGATTTTTCCGTAATCTTTGCCCCCGGCTTAGGTGTTTGGTCGGTAATAGTATTGCCTGTTCCTACTACTTTATAATTGAGATTTGCACTCTTAATCGCTTCCTGTGCCTGCTTCAACTCAAGGTTTCTGACTTCAGGCACCACTACGTCCATTGTCATTAATTCTTCATCGGTATATACCGGCTCTACCCCCAGGTATCTTAACGTATCATCAAGGATTTTCCCCACCACCGGAGCGGCAATGACTCCTCCAAAATACTGGTCACCGTTTGGTTCATCCAACATGACAAGGCAGGCAACCCTTGGGTCGTCTGCCGGCGCAAAGCCAACAAACGAAGCAATATTCTTACCGGATCCTCTCGGAAGCTTCTCAGAAGTACCTGTCTTTCCGGCAACTCTATAACCCTTTATATATGCATTTCCTCCCGTACCTTCAGAAACAACCGACTCCAATATACTTCTTAATGTGCTTGACGTCTCCTTGGAAATAACCTGACGAACAATCTCCGGCTCAAAGCTTTTGATTATATTGCCTTCCTGGTCGGTCATTTGTTTTACCACTCTGGGCTTCATTAATACTCCGTCATTTGCAACCGCACATACGGCAGTAATCATTTGCAGCGGAGTAACAGTAAAGCTCTGACCGAAGGATGTGGTTGCTATTTGCACTTCTTTAAAATCCTTAAGCTGATGAAAAGCTCCCACTGCTTCTCCCGGCAAATCAATACCGGTTTTATCCCTGAACCCGAATGCTTTTACATAGCGAAAAAAGGGGTCCGCACCAATCCTTGCACCCACCTCCATAAAAACAGGGTTACAGGAATTCTGAACACCTTGTACAAATGTCAGCGTTCCATGTCCTCCTGCTTTCCAGCATCTTATATTATGAACAGATACCCTTTTTACTCCTGTACATGTAAAGATATCATCCAATCTGACAACATTTTCTTCAAGAGCTATAGCCGAAGTAATAATCTTAAAGGTGGAACCTGGCTCATAGGTATCAACAACCGCTTTATTTCTCCACATTTTTTGAAGCTCAAGATTATATTTTTCTTTATATTCATCACCATTGAGGCTCTCCAATTCCTGACGTACTGCAGGATCTTGTATTTCAAAAGGATTATTCAAATCAAAGTCCGGCTCAACTGCCATGGCAAGTATATCTCCCGTCTTAGGGTCCATCACAATAGCAGCCGCACCATTGCCAATTTTATTCTCAATGACCGCAGTTTCAAGATGCTTTTCAACAAAATGCTGGATTACTTCGTCCAATGTCAGAATCAAATTTGCTCCGTCCTGTGGATTTTCGTATCTTTCGTATTTATATGGCATATCGGTCCCTATTGCATCCTTCGCCGACACAATTCTGCCGGGCAGGCCTTTCAGATACTTATCATAAAGAATTTCGATACCATTTAACCCCTGGTTATCTGTTCCTGTAAACCCTATAACATGAGAAGCAAAATCCCCATATGGATAGTATCTTTTGGTATCCTCATCCAGCTTGACTCCCTTAAAGTTAAGCTTCCTGATTTCGTCCGCTTCTTTCTTTTCGATTTTTCTCTTTATAATCTCATAATAACTGTTCTTGGTAATCTTTTTATATACATCTTCATACTTTAAGCCAAGTATTTCAGACAGCTTGGCAGCCACCTCTTCAGCATTGCCGGCTTTTTTTATTTCATTGGGTGTTACACTTACGGTTTCAACCGAAGCACTGATTGCAAGAGGCTTTCCGTTACGGTCATAAATGGTGCCTCTTTTGGAATTAATAATTCTGTCTCTGGTCTGCTGTTCAATTGCTTCCTTCTGAAGCTTTTCCGCATCATGAATCTGAATCCAGCCGGTCCTGACAATTAAAGCAATTGATAAAATTGTATAGAAGCATAGTAAAACAAGAATTCTTCTTTTTATTTTCAAATTAGGCGCAGCCAAGACCTAACACACCCTTTACAAAACATAATAGAAGATTAAGATCAGGACTAAAATCAAGAAATAAGTACAACCTACTCTTAACCTTAATCCCAACCTTAATCTTAACAAATATTCTTTCCATATAATATATAATATAGGTTCAATACAAATATTCCAAAACATTGGTAATTGTTTTCATTAGTATGGCAAATGTACCGGATGATTCTTTATCGTTTTGCTTGTCTTTTACAACCTCACCATAGTCATTGTTTTTTAAGTCAATATATACGATTTGATATTTTTCAGGCCTTTGCATGCCGAGCTTGTTAACGGCAATTTCTTCCACCTTGGATAAATCAATAGAACGATCCAACTCAATTTGGGTTTGCTGATTGGTACTTTCCAGCTTTGCAAGCTCCTTTTTCAACCTATCAACCCGACTACTGGCTTCATTAATTGCTACATATCTTATAAGCACATAAAAAGCCACACCAAAGCAGAGCATAACAAGAGAAATTGTTTTTAGCTTCCCCATTCCGTTTTTTGATTTATTGGGACTTGGTTTGTTTTCGGATTTTTGTTTTCTTGTATTTTCCGCAGTATCATAGTATTCTTCCTGCAGCCTATAAGCATTGTTGCTGTTATATGCCAGTGACAATGCAGCTCACCTCGACTTATTTATAATTTTTCAACAACTCTGAGTTTGGAACTCCTTGCTCTGGGGTTGAATTCAAGTTCTTCATCGTCAGGCACAATGGGCTTCCTCGTTATCATCTTTACTACAGGGCTTTTGCCGCATACACATACCGGAAATGACGGCGGGCACTCACATGGACTGCTTAATGAGCTAAAGGTCTTTTTTACAATTCGGTCTTCCAATGAGTGAAAAGTAATTACCGCCATTCTTCCGCCTTTTTTAAGCAGTTGAACAAAATTGCGTATGGATTCTTCCAATATAGCCAATTCTCCATTCACTTCTATTCGTATTGCCTGGAAGGTCCGCTTTGCAGGGTGCGGCCCTTCACGCCTTGCAGAAGCCGGAATCGCTTTTTTTATAATTTCTACCAATTCTCCAGTGGTATGAATTGCATGTTTTTCCCGTTCCTGTACAATAAACCTTGCTATTCGTTTAGCCCATTTTTCTTCTCCATATTCGAATATAATCCTGGCCAGCTCCTGTTCGCTATATTCATTCACTACGTTATATGCACTGAAAGAAGTATCCCTGTCCATTCTCATATCAAGAGCTGCGTCATGCTGATAACTAAAGCCTCTCTCTGCTGAATCCAACTGATGTGAAGAAACTCCCAGATCCATTATTACTCCGTCTATGGCCTCTATGTCTAATTCCCGAAGGATCTTCAGTGAATTTTTAAAATTGTCCTTTACTAATATGATCTTGTCCTTAAAATTGATAAGCTTGTCCTCTGCGGCACGTATCGCATTTTCATCCTGGTCAATTCCAATTAGCTTTCCATTGCTCCCCAATCTTTTGCAAATCTCATAAGAATGTCCGGCTCCGCCGAGTGTGGCATCCACATAAATTCCATCCTGCCTGATATTCAAAGCTTCTATGCTTTTTTCCAACAGTACCGAAACATGATGAAATTCCATTTATTCACCTTCCTGCTAAATTCCCAGAAACTCCATTTTTGATGCGATTTCCTCAGGGCTGATATTTTCATCACTATTATATTCTGTCCACAATGCTTTATCCCAAATCTCTACTCTTGTAGAAACTCCTATTACAACAACATCCTTTTCAAGCCTTGCATATTCTCTGAGATTAGCAGGTATAAGAATTCTGCCTTGCTTGTCCGTTTCACACTCAGACGCACCTGAAAAGAAAAATCTAACGAAAGCTCTGGCATCTTTATTGGTTAGTGGTAAAGTTCTTAGCTTTGCTTCTAAATTTGCCCATTCCTCAAGTGAATATACAAAAAGGCAATTGTCAAGTCCCTTGGTAATAATAAATTTATAACCCAATTCTTCACGAAACCTTGATGGAATTATCAATCTGCCTTTTGGATCTACATTATGCTGATACTCGCCAATAAACAAGTATATTCACCTCACAGATGGAACCGCTCACCACTTTCCACCACTTTATACCACCACTAATGAAATTCTATACTATTTTTATGAAACTTTCAATACCTTTTGTATAAAAACTTTAAAAAAGATTTAATGTATTTGTAATATAAGAATGGCCTAATAAAATATTTTAAGGTATTTTTTTAACTCATTGACGGAAAGTTCTTCGAATTTTCCTATTCGTTATTTATAAAAAAGGACAGGAAACGATAAAAATCGTTTCCTGTCCTTCAAAATTGCTTTTTTGATAAGGAAGATTACAGTTTACAAAATACTTTTATAATACTCCAAAATGAGCTTGTCCAATTCAATACTAACGGCATAGATCTTATCATAATCTTCTTCATTATATATTAAAAAGTTTAATTGATTCCGCAAATTATTGATTTTTTCATTAATCATCCTAACACCTCCATTAATAACGCTTCATATATTTTACAATCATATACAAAATATGTCAATACATATACTTATTTTTTTCTTGTTACAATTTTATTACAGCAAATGCGGAAGATTAATGTCAAAATTTGGTATTATATGGAATAAAATACATACTGTCATACATTTTCATCATAATTTCTTCCAAATAATCGAAAGATAAAAATGGCAATAATGCTACCTATAACTGCAACTCCGGCAACAAGCTGTGAAATCCTGATATTGCCCCAATACAAGCTGTCTGTCCTTAAGCCCTCAATCCAGAATCTGCCCAGACTGTACCATAATGAATAAAGCAAAAACACTTCTCCATTAAACTTCTTTCTTTTTCTGTACCAGAGCAAAATTAGAAAGCCCAGGACATTCCATAAGGACTCATACAAAAAAGTAGGATGAACTGCTATCCTTTGAGCCAATTCTTCATCATATATCTCCATTCTCCAGAGAAGGCTGGTCTGAACCCCATATGCCTCCTGATTAACAAAGTTTCCCCACCTTCCGACAGCCTGGCCGATAAGCAGCCCGAGGCAGCACATGTCGGCAATTCTCCAAAAACTGGTTTTTTTGAAGTTACAATACAGCAATGCAGTAATAAGTGCAGCTATAATTGCACCGTATATGGCTAATCCTCCATGCCATATGGCAATAATCTCTTTAGGATTTCCTTTGTATTCAGCCCAATTGAATATTACATAATATAACCTTGCACCAATGATAGCCGCTGGAGTACCCCACAAAACAACATCGGTTATGACTTCCGGATTTTCTCCCAATCTTCTGGCTTCGTATGTTACAAATAAATAAGCCAGAATGAATCCGACCGATATAATAATTCCATACCAATATATTTCTTTCCCAAATACAGAAAATGCCACCGGATTAATAAAAAATTCCAGTCCCAATCCGGGAAATCGAATTGGCTCCATTACATCACCCCCATGATAATAACCATAGTTAAACAATGGTTTTTACCTCTCTCTATTGTTTAACTACTGTTCAAACGGTCTTATTACCGACAACACCATATTGTCGGGTTTAAAGTGTTCGATAAAGCGCTTTTCAACATCTTCAAAAGTTATGGAATGATAAGTATCTATATAATCAAATAAATCAATATCCTTAAATAATGTTGAAATAAAATTGTTTGCAATGGATTCAACACTGTTAAACATTCGTAAAAACCTACCCAGGTTAACCTTTTTAATTCGGTTAAACTCCGTACGGTCCAAACCGGTATTTAGCAGCCTGTTAATTTCATTTTTAATCTCCTGCTCCACCCTTTCCGGGTCCGGAGATTCTCCTCCAAAAACCGTAAATCCGTATTCTTTTTCTGCCGTATAGTCAAATTCAAAAGAGTTATTAATAAGCCCTTGTTCATACAGAGATTGATATAACGGGGTACTGCTGCCCATAATCATCTGCAACAGAATTTGTGTAGTGATATCTTTTTTCAGCAGTTTTTTCCCTCCGTAACCAATGTCCGTATCCTTAAATCCTGCCTGGAATAAAGGGATGGATACACTTAAATTCTGTTCAACCTTCTTTTGTGCAATACTATGCGGCTCTTCCGGATATATCCTGCCTATTTCTTCTTTATAGGGCTCCACAGCTTTTATGCTGTTTCCTACATACTCCGCTACCTTCTCAGGCTCAATATCTCCTGTGGCAAATAAAATCATATTGGACGGATGATAAAATGTGTTATAGCATTTATAAAGGATATCCTTATTGATTCTGCCAATACTTTCAATGGTCCCTGCAATATCGATTTTTACAGGAAGATTATGGTATAGTGCCGCCAGGAAGTTGAAAAACACTCTCCAGTTAGGATTATCATCATACATACGTATTTCCTGTCCAATAATCCCCTGTTCTTTTTGGACACTTTCATCCGTAAAATACGGATTCTGAACAAAATCAAGAAGAATATTCAAATTGTCATAAAAATGGTTCGTACATGAGAACAGATATGCGGTAATATTAAAGCTTGTATAGGCATTGGCCGATGCTCCCAGTCTGGAAAAGCGATCAAACACATTGCCCTCCTCTTCCTCAAATAATTTATGCTCAAGAAAATGTGCTATGCCATCCGGAACGCTTGTAACCTCTTGCTCTCCCGGCACCACAAATTGATTATCAATGGAACCATATTTGGTAGCAAACATTGCATAGCTTTTACTATAACCCTTCTTTGGCAGTACATAAACCTTCAATCCGCTTTTATGCACGCCATGATAAAGAGATTCCTTAAGCACGGAATCGTATCTTTCCTGCAAATTCATTTCTGTCCCTCCAATGTAATTCAATCTTTATTTTTTAAGAAATAAATCGTATCAAGCTCGATGTTTTGAGATATTGCCACAACATCTTCCTTTGTTACTGCGGATATTTTTTTGATGATATCTTCAAAATCATCCTCCGTATTGCCTACCAGTTGGCCCAAATAATAATCAGCAATGTAATAAGCAGAATCCGTCAGGGATCTGATATTATTTACCGAACTGCTGATTGCCGCATTCAGCTCTGCTTCGCTTATGTTTCCTTTTTTCATTTCATCCATTTGGGCTAATATCTCATCCAATGCCTTTTGGTAATTTGTGACTTCAATTCCCGAGCTTATAATCATAAGCCCTTTAAACCTCTCAAGCCTTGAAAAAACGTAATATGCCAGACTAAGCTTTTCACGAACATTATTAAACAGCTTGGAGTGAGGCCCTCCCCCCAGTATACTGTTAAATACTATGAGAGAATAATACCTTTTATCTTTTGCCGGTATTTTGGTCCTGAAACCTAATGAGAGCTTGCCTTGAGTAACTTCCATAGGCTCCTCAACCTTTTTCACCTGTCCCACATTTGTTATAATATCCGTAGACGGATATACGCGTTTCTTATCAGACTGGATGCCAAACAACCTATGTACCGTTTCCCGTGCCATATTTTCAGGTACACTGCCGATTACAAATATATCAATGGGACTGGAATGGATAACTTCTAAATAATGCTCATATAAATTTTTCTCATTAATCTTTTCAATATCTTCTATTCGACCAAGCTCGTATATACCGAAGTTTTCATTTTTGCACATCTCCTGATAACATCTTTCAACAGCATAATCCGCTTTATCATTGATCAACCCTTGAATACTGTTTTTCAAGTTCTGCTTTTCCTGCTCAACATATTCTTTTTTAAATCCATTGTTTTCAATAAGAGGTTCAAATATAACCTGTTTTGCAAATTCCATAACACATTTGAAAAGGCTCTCCGATTCATTGACATAGCGGTCATCTATGATATCAAAATAAAAATGGATAATATGGTCCTCGCCCATTTTCTTTACACCGTAACTAAAAACGGTTCCATAAAGCTCTTGCAAATAACGGGAAATATCCTGAAAGCTCTGCAGCTTGCTTGTACCTCTTGCAAGTACCCGAGGCAGCAGGGCATTGAAGGTTGCTTTTTCTTTATTTAATTGCTGATGAATATTGATAGTTACTGTAGAGGTTTTAAATTTATCCGTAGGAATATAATATAAATTAATTCCGTCAGCTAAATTTGTATGTTTATATCCATTCATTTATGTCACTCTCCCCTGTTCGAATGATTATCGTTAAACCCGGTTATTATTATAATACCATATATTATCTATTTTACACTATAAGTTTTAAAATTTATTCAAAAAGCAGAGGTGTCTTGTGTCCTCTGCTTAAAATATTATCTGACAGTCGGTAAAATTTTATTTACCAGTTCGGTAAATTCATCCTTAAGTCCCTGCATTGTTCTTCCGTTCTGCATATCTCTTGAAAGATTGCTGATTCTCTCAAAAAGGTCCGGTGACTCGGTTACAGCAACATTTGTAACTCCCGGCGCAATACTTTTAACCATATTTGCTACTTCTTCTTTAATATTTTTGTTCTGTCCGGCAGTGTTGACACCGTCTTTTGTGTCAATTGCCACTAAGACTGTATTACCACTAATTACGCAGGATGCTCTCTCAATGTCATCACGTGCTTCCAATCTTGCTTTTACATTTTCTGCTGCCGTATTCACGTTACTGCCTGTCAGCGTATTTTGCTGATTTGCCGTTCTATTTGTTCCCAGGCGATTTGTTGCATAGTTATTGTTCAAACCGATTTTGTTATTATAGTTTGTACTATTAAGGTTATTTCGGTTATTTAGATTATTACCGACATTCATATTGTCATTGTTAATACCGGTCCTTCTGAAGCCGTCTTCATTTGCATTTCCGCTTAAGCGTGTTGTGCCCATATGATTGGTATTGTTGTTTGTAATATTATCCGGACCAGGAGTAGCATTAGGAACTCCATTTTGGTCAGTCATAGGCTTCTGAACAGGTGCACATCCTATAAAAGACAAAATGGTTATAATTACTGTGAATAATATGAGTCGATTCATTATTTGTTTTTTCATTGCAATCACCTCCCTATTATATTATTTTCATAATAATATTTTTTAGTATATCTCTTTCTGCCAAAACAACTAATAAATATATGATATAAATAATATAAAAGAATCCATACTAAATAATAACTGAATATCTATAAGGTCCTTAAAGTAACATATGGAGGAGTTAAACATGAATGGAAATGTGAACAGAAAGCATTACAGGGTTTATACTAAAAAGAATCAGCCCGACACGTCCGAAGAATCCGGTATCACTATTAAAGGGAACAAAGCGATATTTGGACTTATAGGGTTTGCTTTTATAAAAGGGCTACTTTGGGGATATATACTAAAAGGAAAACAAAAGAAAAAATAAGAGGCGAACCATGTTCGCCCCTATAATACTTTTCCTTTATCGATTAAATTTCTGTCTTGCAAATATTCAATTCTTGGCAAAATACCAATTTTCTTTATCATGGAATGATAATCAGATATCGTTAAGTCTTCGGGCCTTTTTCCTGAGGCTGCTACCAATACTGCTTCCATGATGTTGGTTCCAAACGACCTTCCGTTTAATTCCGGGGTAGATGTCACCAAAAGATGTGCTCCCCTTTCTCTTAAAAGTTCTACATCCCAGCTTGTGACCGTATTGGTAATAATGATTTTATTGTCAATAAATTCAGGCAAATGCTTTTTGATATATAAAAAGTCACCTGCAATAATATCAGCCTCATCGTAATATTTTGTAAACTTTTGTTGTTTGGAACAGTCATCCTGCTTATCTCCTACAGGATACAGTACCTGGTACGGCAATCGCGCAACCATCGGCAATAAAATACGGACAATTCGCTTAAACATTCTGATGCTTTTAATAGGGGCAGGAATTCCAAGTGCAAATATCAAATCTCCAATGGTAATATCTGCTCCCTGACTTATAAAAGCCTCCGCCATTTTAAACCGGTCAATCGCACATACCATAAGTACCTTTTTATTGGTAAAATCAATTATTTTATTATGACTTAAATATTCAATCACACTTTTTTCCAACGTATTTTTTAATCCGGTACCATCGACGATTGGAGTTTTTTGGGCAGCTTCAAAAATGGGCATTGCTTCCTTAATCATAAATTTTTTGCCCGCACCTGAAAGATACAGGTCAATTCCACCCATGCCAAAAGCATCCACTTTGCCGTCTAACTCCTTAATCAATTCAATGGCCTTATCAATGCTGCCGTCTGTTCCAATACGCTGAATAATATACTTTTCACCTAATATTTGTGTTGTAACTTTATGATTTCTCGTTGAAGATCCTATACTTACACCAACAACCGTTTTCAAAATTAAGCCTCCTCGGTTAGATCTCCATTATCACCGGAAGAATCATTGGCTTTCGTTTTGTTTTCTCATACAGAAATTCACTTAAACTGCTTCTAATGATTGACTTAATGGAAGACCAATCGGTTACCTTACTTTCTTCACTTTTCTCCAGGGCTTGTTTTGCTACTATCTTTACCTGTTCCATTAAATCTTCAGATTCACGGACATATACAAAACCTCTTGAAATAATGTCAGGTCCTGCTATAACGGAACCATTCTCTCCTGATATGGTTACAACAACCACTATTAACCCATCCTGGGCGAGATGCTTTCGGTCACGGAGAACAATATTCCCTACATCACCGACTCCCAGACCGTCTACAAGCACCTTTCCGGCCGGTACACTTCCTGCCAGTCTTGCAGAATCCTCAGTCAATTCCAGTACCTTTCCGATACTCATGATAAAAATATTCTGAGATTTCATACCCAGGCTTTCCGCAAGATTGGCATGCTGCTTCAGATGTCTGTATTCACCATGAACAGGGATGAAATACTTTGGCTTTATAAGACTGTGAATAAGCTTCAGTTCTTCCTGGCAGGCATGTCCTGAAACATGAACATCTGCAAGCGATTCATAAATTACATTGGCACCCTTTTTAAAAAGCTCATTAATCACTTTTGAAATAAGCTTTTCGTTGCCGGGTATCGGATTGGCGGATATGATAACCATATCTCCTCTGGTAATATCCACCTTTTTATGGTCCGAAAAAGCCATTCTGGACAGGGCAGCCATCGTTTCGCCCTGACTTCCTGTTGTCACAATGACAATTTGATTGTTCTTATATCGGTTAATCTGATCAATATCAATTAATGTTCCTTCCGGTATATGCATATACCCAAGCTCCACAGCAACATTCACAACATTTTCCATGCTTCTTCCCGATACCGCAACTTTTCTTCCATACCGTACCGCAGCATTAATAATTTGTTGCACTCTGTGAACATTGGAAGCAAAGGTAGCTACAATAATCCTGTCATTACAGTTTCTGAACAATTCTTCAAATGTTTCACCTACTGTCCGCTCCGACATGGTATATCCGGGACGCTCTACATTTGTACTGTCTGCCATTAAAGCAAGGACACCCATTTTGCCCAACTGTCCCAAACGGGCAAGGTCAATCATATCCCCTTCAATAGGTGTATAATCTATCTTAAAATCTCCTGTATGTACAACAATTCCTACAGGAGTATGAATTGCAAGGGCAACCGCATCGGCAATGCTGTGTGTGCTCCGGACAAACTCTACTTTAAAGGCCCCTATCTTCACCTCCTGCCCCGGTTGAACAATATTTCGCTCAACAACCGACAAAAGACCATGCTCTTTCAGCTTGGTTTCCACCAATCCCAACGTTAATTTTGTACCGTATATTGGAACATTAATCTGCGTAAGAACATATGGAAGCGCACCAATATGATCTTCGTGTCCATGGGTCAATACGATTGCACGTATTTTATCCTTGTTTTTCAAAAGGTAAGAAATATCGGGAATTACCAAATCAACACCAAGCATATCGTCATCCGGAAAAGCCAGTCCGCAGTCAATGATAATAATATCATTTCCATATTCAAACACCGTCATATTCTTACCTATCTCTTCCAGGCCACCTAGTGGAATAATTTTTAGTTTTGTTTTTCTTGACACAACTTTACCTCCATTTTTTATAATACATACGTACGAAAAATAAACCGTAAATAGGCAACATAATAAAGAGCCCCCTGCAATGAGACCCTTTAATCATACCATTAATTTACATCTTCTCATTAGCAAAAAATAAAATATTCCAAACAACAATTTACCCGTTCACTTGATTCCCTTATATTATAACAGTATTTTCTAATTTAATAAATACTATTTTTTAATAATCAATGAATAATCATTCTTGCGCACTTATTTCTTTTACTTTATCAGCAAAGAAATCCGTAATCTCATCTGCATATTCCTCCGAATACCCTTCACCGATAACCTTACAAACAGGTCTTTCCAAATCAGGAAGCACAAGTACCCAACCGCCTTCCTGGTATATCTTTACCCCTTCGGTCAGTTCTATTTTGCTTCTGTCACTCTCTTCTATAATCTGGCGGATTACTTTTCCTTTTGCATACCATGGACACTCAACTTCTTTTCGGGCTATATGAAAAGGAGGTATTTGATCAACCAAATCGGACAAAGCAATATTATTCGTCTTCATATAATCAAGTATTTTTATTAAGCTTACGATTGCATCAAAATTTAAGGCAAATTGTTCGTTCATTGCTCCATTCTCCTCATGAACAGCAGCAATCCTGTTCATCACTTCCAGAGGAGAAGCTTTCGTTCTTATTACTTTACCGTTATACTGTGCTGCCATCTGTTCGATGATGCTTGGCGCCGATATAGGAACAACCACAGCAGCACCCGGTTCTTTTTTTAAAGTTATAAGTGCAGTTAAGGCCGTATACAGCTCTTCAGTGATGAGCCTTCCTTTTTCATCAATCAGCAACAGCTTTTCGCAGTCTTCTTCAATGACTGCTCCAATATCGTATTTATTGTTCACCACCTGGCCGGATAAATAATTAAGCTGTGATGACCCATAAAATAACCGGCCTGCACCAATGCCCTTCATCTGAATTCTCACAATATCCACAGCACAATTCAATTCATACATAATCAGTTTTAAAATTGGCTCAACCATTGGAGATGATGTACCAACTACAACATTATAACCCATATTTTTATTGTGGATATGATTAATAATATTTCTTATATAGTACGATTTATAATCCTGCACATACTCCACCTTTTTTATCGCATCGGCTTCACATCTCGCAAAATCTTCCCTGATAAACACATTCTCAAGCTTTCTTTCTGTCGCTCTGTTAATATTGGTTCCCTGCTCATTTAAGAAATCTATATATAACTTAGAGTCACTTCCCTTTGTTAAGACACTAAGATGTATTCCTCCCCCAAGACCGTAAAATTTAATAGCCTCTCTGGTAACAGGAAGTACCTGTGAGGCAAAATCCACTACTTTGACTCCTGCCGAAAGAAGGCCTGCAACCACTGAATGCTTAAGCATTACAGCAGCATTTGTATCGTCACAGCTAACTGCTATTTTTTTATTCTTTTTCATCAGCGAACCATATGCAGCACCTATTCGGGAAGCAAATTCAGGAGTGATATCAACATTTACTTCTCCTGCAATTCCTTTTATACCAAAGAGTTTTTTTGTATATCTTGAACCCCATATAAGATTCACATTCACTTCGGTATTGTCTTCTATGATTTTCGAAGGCCATATTTTTATACCCGGCTTAATTATTGTATTTTCTTTAACTAAAGTATCGTCGCCTATAATCGCTTCCTCAAAAACAGAGCTTCCGTCTCCTATACGGACCTTGCTGCAGATTGTACAGCCTCTTAACTGAACGGATCTGCCAAAATTACAATTTTTCCATGTCACCGTTTTTTTTATGGTGCAATATTCTCCAACCATATTATTAGGTCCGATGATGGTATAAGGCGACAGAACTGCATGATTTCTTATGGTTGTATTGCTGCCAATTAAAACAGGCCCTGTAATTCTGACCTGTTCACCAATCTCCACTCCTTCTTCCACCCAAATCTTTTCCGATATTTCCTTTGCAGCAAGCTTTATACGAACTTTTCCTTCCAGGATATCAAAATGACACTGCTGATAAGCAGTCAAATCTCCTATATCACACCAATAATCATCTGTAACATATCCATACATGGGCTGATTATCCTGCAAAAGCATGGGGAAAAGATCCTTGCTGAAATCAAACATTTCTCCATGATTGTAATAATTTAAAATCTCAGGTCTTAGTATATATATTCCGGTATTGACCGTATCACTGAAAACCTCACTCCAGCTTGGTTTTTCCAAAAAACCTGTAATTCTTCCGTTTGAATCCGTAACCACAACCCCATATTCCAACGGCACATCTACTTTTGTTAAAACCAGCGTTGCAACCGATTGTTTTTCATTGTGATACCGTATTGCATCACTCAAATTGATATCTGTTAAGGCATCACCACTTATTACAATAAAAGTATCATCCAAAAAGTCCTGCGCATTTTTTACACTTCCTGCCGTTCCAAGCGGAATTTCCTCAATATAGTAACGTATTTTTACCCCAAAATCGGATCCGTCACCAAAATACTCCTGTATTCTTTGGGGCATGTACTGAAGAGTAACGGCTATATCGGTAATGTTGTGCCTTTTTAACAGTTCAATGATATGCTCCATTACAGGTTTGTTCATTACCGGTACCATAGGCTTCGGCATGTTGCAGGTCAAAGGTCTGAGTCTTGTCCCCTCACCGCCCGCCATAATAACTGCTTTCAAACCATTCACCCTTTCCTGGTATACACCTGTTATTCACTTAAGCAAAAAGGTCAATAGTTATTATGTGCAGTTTAACATTTTATATTCTAAACAGAAGCAGCCGGAAAATTTGATAAACCATCAAATTTTCCGGCTGCTTCTTAATTGATTGATACTTATTCTATAAAAACTGCAGAATACCAGTTTTGTGCCTGTGTTTTTTCTCTTAAGGTTTCTATGGGAAGGCCGTATTTTCTTACTGTTTTGAAGACATCAATTCCCACGCTGTGAAAGGAAGGTCTTGCTTTTCTGGGGTTGGCACAATCCTTACCCTTTTGACCGCAGCATTCAGGACAAACAGCACAGTCACTCAAGGAAAAAGCAAAATAATACCCTTGCAAAAAAGCCTCCCTCTCAATTTCAAAAGATACATCCTGAGATATTTTTTTGTCATTGGAATGAATAATAATACCCCACGAGTATTCCTCCAACACCTTTTTATATTCCCAGGGCATCAGTGAACCAGGCCTTGAAGGGCAGGTGGGTCCTTTTCCCCAATCAGTACAGCCAAACATGCATTTTAATATGGTGCGTGAATCAAATACAATATCTTTCACCTCAAACAACACCGCATCCGCTGCACCCAACTCATATGCCAGTTTAACAAAATATTCTCTGTCCATTTTTCCACCCGATTTCATAAAATTCATCAGAGTTTAGCTTAACAGCATTCTGTCATTATCCAGCAAAGTCCCGCTCTTATTGCCAAATTGCTCAATTAACCGCTCTACAGTCATTTCTTCCCTTTCTTTTCCTTTAAAGTCGAGAATGATTCTGCCTTCATGCATCATGATGGTGCGTGTACCATACTCCAACGCATCCCGCATATTATGAGTAATCATAAGAGTGCATAAATGATTTTCTTCCACGATTGTTCTTGTTAACTGCAATACTTTTTTTGCTATGGCCGGATCAAGGGCCGCCGTATGCTCATCCAGCAAAAGCAGCCTGGGTTTGACAAGAGCAGCCATAAGCAGTGTAAGCGCCTGTCTCTGGCCTCCTGAAAGAAGCCCTACCTTATGCTCAAGCCGATCCTCCAGGCCAAGCTCCAAAAGAGCAACACGTTCCCTGAATAATTTATAATCACTCTTCTTTATTCCTGCTCTTAAACCTTGCGGTTTTCCTTTGGCATAAGCAATTGCCAAATTTTCCGCAATCGTCATATCATATGCGGTTCCCATCATAGGGTCCTGAAATACCCGACCAATATATTTGGCTCGCTTGTACTCGGGACTATAGGTAATATCCATGTTATCCAGAAATATTCTGCCTTTATCAACTATATGCACTCCGGAAATACAATTCAGTAAGGTGGATTTTCCAGCACCGTTTCCACCTATTACAGTAACAAATTCACCTTCCTCAAGGGATAAACTTACATTATCAAGAACCAGTCTTTCATTTACACTACCCTTATCAAAGGTTTTGCTTATTCCTTCGATTCTCAGCATTACGCCTGGCCCCCCTTCCTTGCGGACAACCTGTTTCTGACAGAGGTTATTTTTTCATTGATTGTACTTATGGACAATGCTACGGCAACAATGACTGCCGAAACAAACTTTAAATCAGTGGGCGGCATTCCCAGTTCAAGAGCCAACGCTATAATAACCCTGTATAATACTGCACCTAATATTACTGCTGTAAGCCTCCGCAGTAATGAGCTGGTACCAAAAATGACTTCCCCTATTATTACAGAAGCAAGCCCTATAACAACCATACCGACACCCATGCTGATATCGGCAAAGGACTGATACTGGGCTATTATGGCACCTGAAACAGCAACCAGACCATTGGCAAGCGCAAGCCCTATGGTTTTTGTATAATCTGTGTTAATCCCTTGTGCCCTCACCATATTTTCATTATCTCCGGTTGCCCTTAATGCAAAGCCAAGCTTCGTTTTCAGAAATAAAAACAAAACAACAAGGATGACAGTTAATATCAAAAAAGACAGAATCAATTTCATATAGTTTCCTACGGCCGTATCCTGCATAATACTAAAAATGGTTTGCTTATTAAGCAGCGATATGTTTGCCTTATTATTCATCGCTCTGAGGTTGACGGAATATAACGCCAGTTGTGTAAGGATTCCTGCCAAAATAGGCTGTATTTTTAATTTTGTATTGAGCAATGCAGTAATGCAGCCTGCTCCACAGCCGGCCACAAAAGCTGCCGTCAAGCCTGCAAAGGGATGCCCTGAAGAACACAGGGTTGCCGACAGTGCAGCGCCAAGAACAAAGCTTCCGTCTACGGTTAAATCCGGCATATTAAGCGTTCTGAAAGATATAAATACTCCCAATGCCATGATTGCATATATTAAACCCAGCTCAACTGAACCTTGAAATGCTGTTAGCGTCATTATTAACTACTCCTTAAATTATTATTTCCAAAATACTTCTGCAGCTTCCTTAAGAATGTCTTCCGGTATGGTTATTCCGATTTCATCTGCTGTAGCTTTATTAATGTATATTTCCATGTCACTCATGGTCCTTACAGGCATATCGGCCGGTTTTTTGCCGTTCAAAATCTCTGCGGCCATTTCTGCCGTTTCTTTCCCCAGTTCAATGTAATTAATACCGCATGTAGCAAGCCCACCGTCTTTCACCATGGAATCTGCACCTACATAAACAGGCTTCTTTGCCTTATTGGCTACCTGAGCTACTACAGGCATAGCAGATGCAACCGTATTATCGATGGGTGAAAAAATCGCATCCGCTTTATCTGCCAATGACTGCGCCGCCTGCTGAACCTCAGAGGAATTGGTTACTGTAGCCTCTACAACCGTCAATCCGTTATCTTTTGCGTATTCCTTAAGTTCATTGATGACCGCTATGGAATTGGTTTCACTTGAATTATACAGCGCACCGATGGTCTTAATATCAGGAGTAATTCTTTTTGCCAACTCCATAATCTGCTGTGCAGATACGGCATCCGATGTACCGGTAACATTGCCGCCGGGCTTTTCCATACTTTCTACCAAACCTGAACCTACAGGGTCCGTACAAGCGGAGAAAAGAACCGGTATATCCCTGGTTTCGCCTGCTGCCGCCTGTGCAGACGGTGTTGCAATCGCTACAATTAAATCGTACTTGCTGTTCACAAACTTTTGGCAAATGGTTTTAAGATTTGTTTGATCATTTTGGGCGTTCTGATAATCAATCTCAATATTTTCTCCGTCTTTGAAGCCCAATTCAGCCAGTTCGTTGATAAATGATTCCCTTATGGTATTAAGGGACGGATGCTCAACGATCTGTACAATACCAATTCTCTTTTTAATGGATTCATTTTGAGTAGAATCAGCTGAGTTATTTTTGTCGGCTTCCCTCGAACCCGAACATGATGACAGAGTAAATACTACTGCTGCCATTAAGAAAAATGCTGTTATTTTGGTTAAAAACTTTTTCATCATCATCACTCCTTAAATTTTTTTCTAAAATAAAAACACTTGCCCTCATTTTAAGGACAAGTGCCATCACCTGCGGTACCACCTTTATTGATGTACATGTTCAAATGTTATGTACATCCCCTTTACAGAGTGCCAACACACCCCTCGCCTGTAACGCGGCTAAACGTCAAAAGCTACTTAAGCAAAAAGCTCTTTCACCCTGCCCTCTGAGGCCCATTTGTCCACCCCATTACTTGTCAGGCTTGCACCGTCCCTGACTCGCTGTGTAGCTGGTTTGTGGTTTTACTCCCTCTTCATAGGTTTAAAAAAATAATAGCATAAGAAAGGCATGATGTCAATACGAAATAAATACCCTCTGATTAAATTTTTCCGTACTTATGAAACATTTCTTTAACAACATCATATGCCATTTTGGGTCTGCGATATTCATCCACCACACCTTTATTGTTATGGCATCTGGGGCAGGTCGCAAACCATCCGCCCTCCTCGGTTACACGGCAATCCGCAAACTGCCAGATAAATACTCCTGTTATATTCTCATCATTCATATAAACTTCAAGGCTTTCACGAATCAAATCCGCCTGGCGTTCCTCACTCCATTTGCATCTTGAACGGTCTCGATAGCCGTATATGGCTCCCGCTCCAAGCTCACTTACGATAACTGGCTTATTGTCTCCTCCTGACTTTTTAATCCATCGGATTTCCTGTTCATTTCTTTCTTTAATAGATACGTCCTGATACCATCCGGAATACATATTAAATGATACGATATCGGGCAAATCAAGGCATATATCGGTAAAATGGCGGCAGGTAGCAGAGGTTGTGGGTCGTGTCAAATCCATGCTTTTAATTTGCTCATACTGACGTTGGTACATTTTGCGTCCATCTTCTGTTTCTGAAGCGCACTCGTTCAAAATGCCCCAAATAATAATGGAAGGATGATTATAGTGGCTGTCTATCATTTCCCTTATGCAGTCCTCACACTGCTTTTCAAAATTGGGATTTTGCATCTCCTCTAATCTCAATCCCCGGGCATGATTTTCTTCCCACACCAATATGCCGCGTTCATCGCACAAATCAAGAAAGCGCTCGTCATTCGGATAATGGCAGGTCCTCACGGCATTGATTCCCATAGCCTGCATTAAATCCATATCATGGGCCATAAGCTGCACCGGTATTACACAGCCTACTAACGCATAATCCTCGTGTCGATTAAAGCCTTTTAAATACACATTTTTTCCGTTAACCTTGATCCTGGTTCCGTCAATTTCTACTGTTCTGAAACCAACTCGTTCAATCAAATCGTCCACAAGCTCACCTTTTTGATATAATACGACGCTAAGCATGTATAAACTTGGTTCTGTATACGACCATGACTTCACTTCTTCAAATTCCTGCTCAAACACTGCCGCTATTTCGCTGTATGCTCAACCTTTATGTTTTTAACCATTTTATATTGAGCAAGCACAGCTTGTATGTTGATATCCACATTGCTGTCCGATAGATTGCATATCACAATTTCTATTTTTGCATTCCATACACCATCTTTTTGATACGGCATAAATCGGATATTCTTTATATATACATCAGAAATGCTTTCAATGACAACCGGTCTTGTAATGCCTCCATATGTATAATAATCGTTAGGTATATGAAGTGCCGAATGTTCGCCGAAAGAATTGTCAACCACCACCCGGATTTCATGCTCTCCTTGCTTCACATTCTTCACAACAGCTGAAAAAGGCGTATAGGCATTATAATGATGGGCGATATGCTCTCCGTCAAAATACACATTCGCCGTATGGCTGACCCCTTTAAACTCTAATCGGACCGCACCGTCTTCCAGCTTCAGATGAATATTGCTTTTTAAATGAATCGGCCCTGACAGCCATTCACCGTCAGGAACCACTACCGTTCCTCCTCCGGCATTTGCACACTCATTGACCGCTGCTTGTATTGCAGACTTTCCTTGACTGACAAAGTCATTTATATGAAATACCTTTTCCTTCATTCAAAATTTCCTGTATGATTTGCCTGTTTTTCTGAACCTTGTTAGTTCCAATACCTATTATATAATTAAAAATTTAATAAAACTATATTGATATTGCTTTATTAATAAAGATAATATTCAAATATTGCTTACTGCTAAATCGATTTAAAACCAAACTCGTGTCGTCCGCCCCTACCGTTGCACATATATGTATAATATCTATTGCTGCATGACTGGCTGATGAATCTGCGTACGAAGAATACAGAGGTATTCACCTTTATTGTATTTATCCACAAAAAATACTGCAACCATAGTTTGATTACAGTATTTTAACTTCTTACTTTTTTCGAAATGCCCTTGGAGATACTCCATATGCTTTTTTGAAAACACGGGTTAAATTCGCTGCAGAGAAAAAATCGTTTGCTGCGCAATTTCTTCTATATTATAATCCGTATCTGCCAATAAATTATGAACCCTGATAAGCCTTACATTATTCAAATACTCCAATACTGTCACACCTGTCACATTTTTGAATGCCGACAAAAATGCCACAGTATTTGGATGTATCACCGGTAAATCCTCAGACTAAAGCTTACTACATATCGCTTGCAATAAATCATCCGACTCCCTGCTTTCCGAGTAATGTACATATCCTGTTATTTGGCAAGCAGCATTCTATCGCTTAAATCATCAAACTTTTCCAACAAATCGGTAACCTTAAGGTTTTTCTTTTCTTCTCCCGAAACATCAAAAATAATCCGGCCCTCATGCATCATAATCAAACGGTTTCCAAAACGCAAAGCATCCTTCATATTGTGGGTTATCATAATGGTAGTTAAGTTTTCTTTAGTAACCAGTTCTTCAGTTATGCTTAAAACCTTAGACGCCGTTTTCGGGTCAAGGGCCGCCGTGTGCTCATCAAGCAATAACAACTCAGGCTTTTGCAAAGTCGCCATAAGCAATGTCAACGCCTGCCTTTGGCCACCTGAAAGCAAACCAACCTTGGAATGTATTCGGTTCTCCAGTCCTAAATCCAGCATCTTCAGATATTCGGTATATTTTTCAACTTCATCTTTTCTTATGCCCCATTTAAGCCCTCTTTTTTTGCCCCTTCGTGCTGCAATGGCAAGATTCTCTATAATCTCCATATCTGCCGCAGTCCCGCGCATGGGGTCCTGGAATACTCTCCCCAATAGAGCTGCTCTCTTGTATTCAGGCATCTTTGTAATATCCTGACCGGCAAGTGTGATTCTACCCTTCTCAGGGGTATAAACGCCGGCTATCATATTCAGCAGTGTGGATTTTCCGGCGCCATTTCCGCCTATGACCGTTACAAAGTCCCCCTTATTGATATGCAAATTCAAATCCACCAATGCCCTTTTTTCATTAATAGTTCCAATGTTGAATATTTTATATAAATTTTCGATATATAACATAATATCCTCCTTGCCTTAAATCGTTACTTTAGGCTTTGTAAATTTTTCCTTTACAACAGGTATTGCCAACGCTGCTGCAACTATGATGGCTGTAAACAGCTTTAAATTTGATGACTTCAATCCCAACTGCAGTACTACCGCAATGATAATACGGTATATAGCCGAACCTGCTACAACGGAAAAAAGCTTGTAAGCAAAATTAAATCGCTTTCCGAAGATTACTTCGCCAATAATTACCGAAGCAAGGCCAATTACAATGGTTCCGGTTCCCATACCTACATCGGCATAACCCTGGCTTTGCGCCACCAGGCCTCCCGAAAGGGCAACAAGACCGTTGCTTATAAGCAAGCCTAATATTTTCATAGTATCCGTATTTCCTCCCAAAGCACGAACCATATACTCATTATTGCCCGTTGCTCTGATGATTTCTCCGATTTCGGTACCAAAAAACCAATATAAAACCGCAATAATGACTACCACAAACAATATGCCAATTATCAGGCTAATTGTCGCTTTATTCTCTATCATAGGCAGCAGCTTTTGTGCATCGGTAAATATGGTATCCATCCCTAATAACGCTATATTTGCTTTTCCCATAATGGTAAGATTAATGGAATAGAGTGCAATCATGGACAAAATTCCTGATAAAATGGCCGGTATCTTAAACATGGTATGCAGGATGCCTGTTACCATTCCGGCAAGCATTCCGGTTAATAAGGCAATCCACAAGCTTAAAAACGGATTCCAGCCGTTTATAATCAGCACCGCACTTACGGCACCCCCCAAAGCAAAGCTTCCGTCTACGGTTAAATCTGCATAATCCAATATTTTGTACGTGATATATACGCCTAATGTCATAATTCCCCATAAAATGCCTTGAGAAACGGCACTTTGCATTGATAATAAAACAGCATTCATAAAATATAAAACCCCCTAATAATTTGAGAGGATTTGAGAAATTGTTCTCAAATCCTCTTTTCCGCCAATTAGTAAATAAATTTATTGAATATTGGTCTTCACCATTTTAGCCTCTGCCAATAAGTCCTCCGGTATTTGAATGCCTAATGCCTCAACGGTATCCTGATTGATAATCAAATCAAATTCGGACAAATATTGTATTGGCATTTCGGCAGGTTTCGCATTATTTTTAATAATATCAACTGCTTGTTTTCCTGTCAATTTTCCCAAGTCGTAATAATTAATACCGTAGGTTGCAAGTCCACCCTTTGAAACCATACCTTCTTCTCCAACAATAACAGGAATCTTGGCTTCATTTGCAACAAGTGCAACCGTTGACATTCCGGCTGCTATCATATTGTCTGTAGGAGTATAAATTGCATCAACCTTACCTACCACAGACTCAACTACCTGTTGAATTTCAGAAGACTGTGACACGCTTGCCTCCATATATTCAAGGCCAAGCTTTTCGGCTGCTTCTTTCGCCAGCTCAATCTGGAAAAGTGAATTGGTTTCACTTGAATTATAAAGCAAAGCTATCTTTTTAGCATTCGGAACAATTTTCTTTAGCAGTTCTATTTGTTCTTTTACAGGTGTTAAATCAGATGTTCCGGAAACATTGGTACCAGGCAGTTCATTCGAATTTACAAGCTTTGCATCGGCAGGATCCGTAACTGCTGTGACCAATATCGGAATATCCTTTGTTTCATTGGCTGCAGCCTGGCTTGCCGGTGTAGCGATTGCCAAAATCAAATCCACTTTGTCATTTACAAATTTTGCAGCAATCGTCTGGCAGTTAGCCTGCTCACCCTGGGCATTCTGATAGTCGATAACAAAATCCACATTTTCCTGAAGACCTGCTTCTTTCAGTGCATCCACAAACCCTTTATAAGATGCATCCAGTGCATCATGTGTAACCAGCTGGAGAACCCCGATTTTGAAAGGTTGACTGCCGGAATCAGAACCAGTGGTATTGGTATTCAAATCAGTTTTTGTTCCTGCACAAGAGCTCAGAATCAGCAATGCTAATGATACAACCACACAAAGTACTGCTTTTTGAAATTTCTTCATGTTTTTCTCCCCTTTAATATATATTTTTTATTATTGAATGAAAAATACTAAGCTTTTCTATTCATCAATAGGTATTGCCGTCTCACGTTTATCGGTATTGATGACGATACTTGTCTCCATATTGCTGATACCCGGAATAGAAACTAAGGTATTCACAACATATTCTTTATATGTGTGCATGTTGGGGGCAACAACCTTTAACAAAAAGTCCTTGCTTCCCGTCATAGTATAGCATTCTAAAACCTGCGGCAATTTCTTAACCTGCTCAATAAAATTATTAATGGTTTCACTGTTGTAAGGAGATATGTTAAGCGTAACAAACGCTATCGTTTCCATACCAAGCTTATCTTCATCCACAATAGCCGTAAACTTCTTTATAACTCCGTTTTCTATTAAGTTCTTTGTCCTGCTCAGGCAAGCCGACGGCGACAATCCTACAAGTCTTGATAATTCCAAATTTGATATAGATGAATCCTCCTGAAGATACTTGATAATTTTCCTGTCAATTTTATCTATAACAGATTCCATAAAAAAATTCTCCAATCACCAAAACCATCAAAATTTTATTTTTGTTTTTTAAAGTTTAACACATTTTATTTTGTTCGTCAACTGGTTTTTAGAATTTTATTTTTCAATTTAACCAGTATTATCCATTCAATAGCTTCTTTTCTCACAATGGCAGGCAATGATTCGGTCTATAATATGATATAACAAGAAAAAAGTATATAAAAAGAATTTTTTCATACAATATTTTTATACGTTCCATACTAATAAGTATCATTATAAAAAATGGGAGGGTATAAAATGTTTTATGTAAATCCTGCAGTAAAACCCCAGTTTGATTCTTTGTCGCCTGAGCTTAAAGAAGCAATCTCTGAAAAAAACGTACCAATCAATTCCCTGGCTGACTTAATGAAGATACTGGAGGATATTGTAAAAGAGGAAGAAGAATAAAAAAAAGGACGTTTTTCATATATAATTTATATGAATAAACGTCCTCATGAAATCGTAAATATATTATTTACGCTTCTGCTTCAATTCTCTTTAACTTCAATGCTTTCCTGCGTTCTTTTTTATCTCTTGACTTCTTTTGTCTGTTATCAACGAAGCTGTACATGACAGGTATAAAGTACAAGGTCAACAGTGTACCGATACCCAAACCACCCAACAGAACTACTGCCAAAGGTTTCATCATTTCCGAACCTTCTGCATTGGAAATTGCCATGGGCAGGAATCCTAAAATAGACGTTATACTGGTCATCAATACCGGACGCATTCTGGTTTTTCCTGCATATACCAGTAAATCTGTCTGAGTCATTTCAGGACTTTCCTTTTTAGCCGCGTTAGCAAAATCAATTAACACAATTGCATTATTAACGATTATACCCGTTAACATGAGAATACCGATACAGCTTACAACAGAAAGCGGTTCTCTTGCTATAACAAGGGACAGAACTACTCCAATCATTGCAAGTGGCAAAGAACAAAGAATAATAAACGGTTGAACAAGGTCTTCAAATTGTGCCGCCATGATTAAATACATCAGCAAAATACCCAACAGTATAGCAATAAACAGAGATTTCATTGCATCCATCATCACTTCATATGAACCGCCTGTATGCCGGCTTATGCCCTCAGGTACCGAAATTTCTGAAAGTTTCTGTTCAAATAATTTGTTCACCGTTCCCATGTCGGTTCCATAAATTTTACCACTAAGTGTTATTGTTCTTTTCTGATCAATTCTTGTTAGGGTGGAATAGCCTTGTTCCACTTTCACATCAGCAATATCACCTAAAGTAACCCATTGACCTTTTGGTGTTCTTAACCGCAAATTATTAAGCTGCATATAATCCTTAACATAATCATCCGGATATGTTACAACAATGTCATATTCCCTGCCTGCTTCTGTATACTTAGAAGCTTTGGTATCATCCAGTGCGGATTTTACCAAACTCGCTACCATTGAAGTATTGAGCCCGTATCTTGACGCTTTCGCACTATCAATATTAATTCTGACTTCTGACTTGGTATCACCTATTGAAGTTGATGTCTCGGAAACACCAGGAATAGAGGCAAGGACTTCTTCTGCCTTTAGAACATACTCCTCAAGTGCTTTATCATCTTTACCGGAAAACTCAAATTGTATTTCATCAGATGACATAGATACAGTATTATTTGATGCCTCCAATGTTATAGTGGCTCCGGCAATATCTGATAATTCTTTACGCAATTCTTCCACCACATCCTGGGTAGTAACCTTACGTTTATCCTTATCTACAAGAGTAACTGTGATGCTGGCAGTGTTTGAACTTGAGCCACCGGTAATCATACCCATTGTATTCGAACCAACAGTCGATGATACGGTTTTAACTGCCGGATTTTTCTCAATCACATCTTCTATCTGTCTTGTAAGTTCATCCGTGGTCTCCAGCTTTGTTCCCTCAGGCATCTCAATGCTTACTGTCAAACTTCCTTCATCACTGGAAGACATTAACGTCATACCTATTTGAGAAAGTACAAAAAGACTCAATACAAACAACCCAAGGGTCACAGCCGTAAATGTTTTCTTATGGGCTAATACCCATCTCAATGTCTTTTCATAAAATACATAAAATATATCCAAAAGCTTCTGGAACGGATCAAGGATAAATCGAAGACCCCTATTGCGTTTATCCATATTCTCAATACGAGCACTTAACATCGGTATAAGCAAAAATGTCGTCAAAAGCGATGCGGTCTGCGAAAAAATAATAGAAAATGCAAGCTGTTTGAACATAACTGCCATCATATTATCAATAAATAAGATTGGCACATATACAATACAGGTTGTCAGCACGGATGCCAAAACAGCGCCGAATACTTCTCCCGAACCTTTTATACCGGCAGTTATTCTATCTTCTTTTAAGTCTTTCCGACGTCTGAAAATATTTTCCAGGACTACGACAGAATTATCCACCAGCATACCTACACCGAGTGCCAAACCACCTAATGATACCACATTTAAGGTCATTCCTGAAAAATACATACCAATGAACGTGGTAATAATTGAAATAGGCATAGAAATACCAATGATTAACGAAGAACGTATGCTGCCGAGGAATAACAAAAGAATTAAAATTGCTAACAATGCACCTGTTACTGCATTTTCTGCAACCGAGCTGATGGCATCTTGAATATAGGAGGCTTGCTCCATAATCATTTCATATGAAAACCTATTATTTGTCCTTTTCACTTCCTCTAAAACGTCCATTAGTGCTGTTACTACATCAACAGTATTTGCATCCGACTGCTTCGAAATACTGATTGACAGTGATTGTTCTCCATTTAGTCGCGAATAAGATGATTTTTCAGAGTAAGTATCTTTCACTGTGGCTATATCTCTCAAGTATATGGTCTGGCCTGTTGACGTAGTAAGCGGTATAACATCAATATCCTTAAGGTTGTTAAATTTCCCCATGGTTCTGATTGATAAATCTTTTCCCATACCTTTTGTCTGACCCGCCGGAAGGTTTTGGTTCTGGGCAGCAATAGCAGCTACCACATCCGAAAGACTCATATTGTATCCAAATATCTTTTCAGGATCAATGACCACTTCAATTATCCTGTCCTGGGCACCCTGTACATTTACACTGGCGACGCCCTTTACGGCTTCAAGCTTATTTTGTAGCTCATCCTCAACAAACTTTTTGGTTTGAACTAAATCATATCCATCCATTGTAACACTCATCATGGCAACCGGCATCATATTCATGTCCAATTTCATTACCATTGGATCTTCCGCACCGTCAGGTAAATAGTCTTCGATTAAGTCCAAATTATTCTCCATATCAGAAACTGCCTGATCCATATCAGTTCCGTTATTAAACTGCACCATAATCAAAGACAAACCTTCACTGGACTGAGAGGTAATGGAGCTAATACCGCTTACAGAACTAATACTGTTTTCAACCGTCTTGGTTACAAGATTTTCCACCTCCGCAGAACCAACATTTGAATACCTCGTAATTACCAAAGCCATTGATAAGTTAATATCCGGCATCATTTCTATTGACAACATGCTTAAAGAGTACAAGCCTATAACCACAAATACAAGTACAGCCATCGTTACTGCAATAGGGCGTTTTACAGACAATTCATATATCTTCATCTTATGTTACCCCCTTGCAGTTTCTTCGATAATTCTAATTTGATTATTCTTCTCAGATAAATATTCTTTTCCTTTAACAATAATTTTATCTCCTACATTAACACCTGAAATCACCTGAATATTATTGCCATCCGATATTCCGGTGGTTATTTGTCGCTTCTCTGCAATATTGCCGTTCGCAACAAATACGTATAATCCGTCATTTTCCTGCAGAACTGCTTCCGATGGAATTACAACAGCATTGTCTACAGAATGGGTCGTTAAAGTAATATCTGCAAACATACCCACTTTCAGCACGTTATCCTTGTTTGGTATTGTAACACGTACCGTATAAAGGCCCGTCGTAGCATCCTTTGTTTGATTGACAAGGGTTACCGAGCCCTCAATATTATCGATTCCTGCTGATTTAACGGAAATCAGAGCAGGCGTTCCTATTTTTACATATGGAATAACAGATTCCGTAACGTTTATTTGCCCTTCAACGGTATTTGTATTTTTTATGGTAAACAACTCAACACCAGGAGATACCATCTGACCCATATTGACATTCCTTTTGGATATATATCCGGAAATGGGCGCAGTAATCTTGGTATTATTCAGATTGTTTTCTGCAATATCAAGATTTGCCTTTGCTGCATCTACGGCAGCCTTTGCTGTTGATACATTTTCCTTATTAATAACATTTATCGTTAGATCAAAGTTTTCTTTTGCAGAATTCAAATTCATAACCGCATTCTCATACCTGGTTTTTGCAGCATCCAATGAAGCCTGTCTTGCGGATTCCAGACTGGCCAAGCTTGCCTGTGCATTTTCAACATTGTTTTTTGCTGTGTCCAATTCTATTTGTGTAGCTGCCCCCATATTATACAACTGCTGAACCCGCTCAAGATGTGCCCTGGCATCATTCAAAGCATTCCGGGCTGCTATAATAGATGTGTTGTTTTCATATAATTGTTTTTCTCTCTCATAGGCAGCCAACGCATTATCATATTCAATCTGAGCCGCATTCAGGCTCTGCCTTGCCGACATTTCCGACTGCTGTGTTACCGCATTGACGGTTTTATCATAACTTGCTTTTGCACTGTTGTAATTTGCCAATGCCTGATTGTATGTCAGCTGCAAATCCTTTGAATCAAGAACCACAAGAACATCGCCGGCATTCACATATTGACCTTCTTCAGCATGAATCGCCAGTACCTTGGCACTGACCTTTGATGAAACACCGGTATATTCACTTTCCTTAATCTCACCTGTATAAGTAATTTGATTATTTATGCCTGCCTCTTGCACCGTATGTACAGTAACATTTACAGCTGTTGAGGCTGTTTCATTTACTCCCTCGCTCTTTGTTTTTTTACCACATGCAGAAATCGATACTGCCAGAATTCCTGTTAAAATTACAGACAATATTCTTTTTTTAGACATGTCTTCATCCCCTCTTTCATTTATAGTCCAATGGAAATCTGATATTTATAATTTTCAACAGCCAACTTATATGCTAATTTAGCATTTTCGAGATTAACCTCGTATTGTGATAAATTATTTAGCTTTTCAGTAAGCTCCGTATTGGTAATCATACCCATTTCAAATTTGAGTTTTGCTGCTTCGTATTCCGTTTTTTTGATTGCCAAATTCATTTCAGCAACTGATATATTGCTCTTCGCAGATATAATGGCATTATAGCTGTTTCTTATTGAAAGAGCTATTTGCTTTGAACCGTTGGTATAATTATATTCCTTTTGCATATAATCACTTTTTGCATTATTATAAGCCACTGTCTGATCTGCTATATATTGTTTCGTTATATCATAATATAGCTTTGACAATCCTGCGGCTTCTCTTAAAGCATTTACGTCATAACGGTTTTGCATGGCCTTTTCCAAATCTTTTTCCAAATCAGGAGCATAGTCTTCATAATCAATGTCGTCTGTCAATACAAAGGAACAGTCGGTACCATCAAGCTGCAAAGCAATTTTCAAATCTTCCTTCAAAATTTCCAAATCCCGTATGTGATTTTCTTTTGCTATTTTGCTTTGTGTTACCATAACATCCGCATTTCTTACTTCCAATTCGGTTACCATTCCAAGCTGATACATTTTGTTGACAGTCTCTTTATTTTCAACAGCAAGATTATATGCTTTATCTGCGATTTCAATAAGCCTTTCCTTCAGCTTGTAATTAAAATACTTCTGCGTTACATTATAGGCTATCTTGCTTTCAACCTGCTTTTTCTCCAATTCGCCGAGACGAATTGCTGACTCATTCGCCTTTATGTAGTAACCTTCCTTTACATATGCAATAGATAATCCAGTTGTAACATTAACCAGAACTTCTTTACTATCTCTTTTATTATCACGCGCAGCATCAAGTGAAACCTCTGAACTTTCCATTTTTATATCACACACATTTAACTCAGGATTATCCGTCTTTGCAAGTTTGATTGCTTCTTCCAGGCTAAGCGTATAGACCCTGGGCTCCGATATCTTCGTTTCCGATACTGTTGCATTTGTCTCTATACCTGAATCATCCGCACATACATGAACGCATGATAAAACAGCGCAGAGAAACAAGATAAATAATTTTTTTACCATTTAGAATCCTCCTTGATATATTTTAAAATATATTTTGTTAATTTCCTAATTGATTCTATTTCAATCAAGATTTAACCCATGATACAATTTACAATTGGAATATGAACGGAATATGAACAAAATATGAACAGAATATAAATTATTAATTAAAAATTTATTAAAAATTATTCCGTTTCCCATTCATACCTCAAAATATTATATAATAGATTATACGAAAAAAACAGACTTATAATTAAAATAAATGAGGTGCTTTGCATGGTTAATGTATTAGTGGTGGAAGATGATAAGAATTTAAGAAAATTAATAACTACTATTCTAAAACAAAATGGTTATGTTGCCTTCGAAGCCGAGAATGGCAGAATTGCACTGAATATTATGGAGCATGAGCACATTGATCTTCTTATAACAGATATTATGATGCCGGATATGGACGGCTATGAATTGACAGAAACCATAAGAAGTGCCAATAATCTGCTGCCGGTTTTAATGATAACCGCAAAAGAAACCTTTCATGACAAGCAAAGAGGCTTTTTGGCAGGTACCGATGATTACATGGTTAAGCCAATCGATTTAAATGAAATGATTTTGCGTGTAAAAGCTCTTTTACGGCGTTCCAAGATAGCAAGTGAACGCAAACTGACAATTGGAAATATAGTCCTTGACTATGATTCGCTCTCTGTTACAATGGAAGGTGAAATATATACTCTTCCCCCCAAGGAATTTTATCTGCTTTTTAAGCTATTATCTTATCCCAATGTTGTTTTTACCCGGCTTCAGTTGATGGATGAGATATGGGGTATGGACGCTGAAGCAGACGAACGCACAGTTGATGTCCATATTAAGAGACTGCGTGAAAAATTTGAAAATTGCAGTGAATTTAAGATTGTAACCGTAAGAGGATTGGGATATAAAGCGGAGAGAATTGTATGAGAATACGAATATATACTGTAAAAATAAAAATACTTCTTTGGTTTTTGCTGATTATGCTTTTATCGTCCATCTTATCTTTTTGTGTTATTAATATCTCTATACCAAGGAAAATTTCTGATGAATTTAAAAACGGACAAATACAAGCAGCTCAAATCATGGTCACACTGTCTCAGCACACTGATTTATCGACAGATGAAATAATTGACATAGCAGCATCGCAGGTTTTTACTATTACAAAGGCCGCAGAGCTTTCAATGTACAATTTAACAAATAATGAATTGAAACAGTTGCATGATTATAATTATGTCTCTAAAAATGAAGTATACTCTAAAATCATAACCCTGGTACAGTTAAAAGATGAAATATATGTCATCCATATGAATCCAAAAACAAATAAGCTTTTCAACGCTTTGCTTCACAATGGTTTAACATTAGCTTTTTCCATTGTTTTTGGTTTAATTTTCTTTATTTTTTCTTCAAAGAAAACCCTTAAACCCATACGTTCCTTAATAAGTGCAACACAGGAAGTAGCTCGCGGTAACTTTTCAATCAGACTGGAAAATAAATCCAAGGATGAAATGGGCCATTTAATAGAAAACTTTAACATTATGATCAAAGAACTGGGAAAAATTGAAATGTTACGAAAGGATTTCATCAGCAATGTCTCCCATGAATTTAAAACTCCTCTTTCATCGATTCAGGGATTCGCAACCCTCCTGAAAAATACAAACCTGACAGATGAACAAAAGGAATATACAAATATTATTATTGACGAATCATCAAAGCTTGCAAAGCTTACATCCAACATATTAAGCTTGTCCAAACTGGAAACTCACGATACTGCATTTGATAAAAAAACCTTCTTTTTAGACGAACAGTTAAGACATTGTTTGCTTCTATTAGATTCAAAAATGCAAGAAAAAAATATCAATCTTGATATCGATTTTGAAAAAGTAAAATATTACGGCAGTGAAGAATTACTCGAGCAAGTTTGGATTAACTTATTGGAAAATGCAATAAAATACTCAAATAATAACGGTAACATCTATGTAAGCTGTGGTATAAAAAAACAACACATTGAGGTTTCCATTCGTGATACAGGAATCGGTATGAGCAAGGAAACCATGGAACGAATTTTTGAAAAATTCTTTCAGGGTGATAAAGCCCATTCGTCTGAAGGAAACGGACTTGGACTTGCTTTGGTGAAAAGAATCATCGATATCGTCGGAGGTACCATTGAAGTGGAAAGCAAGTTAGGTGCTGGTTCCGTTTTTACTGTTTCTTTGCCCCATACGATTTAACAAAAAGCGGATTGAGATACCGTTTATATATTTCAAAATCTATACAAATATCCATTTAAACTACAGCAACGCAGCATTTGTACTGCGTTGCTGCTAAAAAGCTTTGGGTGTGATTCTGTTATAAAACGGCATCCAATGCTGCTATCGCGAAATTAATAAACAAAAGCAACCTAATAACAAATAATCGGTGTACCGGGGGTTATATGATGATATATTTCCTTCGCGACATTATACGGACAATTTATACAGCCGTGAGAACCGTCCGTCTTATAAATCTCCCCTCCGAATTTGCTTCGCCAGCTTGCATCATGAATCCCTATCCCGCCATTGAACGGCATCCAAAACGAGACAGGCACGGCATAACCAGGTCCCCTGAGCACCACATTTCTTGTCTTATATTTAAGCCTGTAAATTCCCCGTGGCGTTGCATGATTCTTCTTAACATTACCCGTGACAATATCGCCATGAACGATTAATGTACCATTTTTATAAAACCATATATGTTGTTTTGACAGGTCTATCTCTACATAGCTATTTCCAATGTCATTGCCGCCCCATGCAAATGCGGTCTGTTCATATGACGGCTCTTTGATTATAGTTGCTCCTTCTTGAATGGCCGAAATCAAATACTGCACTTCCTCCGTCCTGTTAATGGCCCATCCATAATCACCCTTTCCGATTTTTATGATTTCTCCCGATGAGGTCACAAAATTTCTCGTTTTTCCAACTGTGCAGTATCTATTGGAAAGCTCATTGATATAATTTCTTACTTTTTCTTCATCAATCCCTACCTGGTAATCATTATCTACCGTAAGCCACGTATTTATTATTACACCATCTACAACTTCATGTTTATCGCCAAAAATATACGTAATTCTTGATGACACATATTTGTTAAGCAGTTCTTTTGCTGCTATAACTTCCCTGGAATCGGAATGATACGGCGCTTTTATATAGCAGTCTTCTGCTTCCAGGTCTATTTCAGTTTTGCCATTAAGGATGCAATCTGATACACGGGAATATAGAATATCTTTATCCACCTTATTTCCGGGTGACCCATCAATAATTACATATTCATTATCTATATATAAAAAACCTGGATTTTCCGGCTCTTCTATATGTTCTTCATGGAAGCAATAAAGCCTATCCATTCGCTGTTTCAAAAGCTCCTCATTAAATGTAAGATCAACCTTAATGTCATAACCGGCATGATGAAAGCATTTAAATATCCATTTAAAGGGTTTCTGGCTATCCTTAATTTTTCTCAACGCATCGTTCAAACTATATTGTAAACCGATATCCTCCGCTTTTATATATTCAATGATGCCTTTTCGTTCTATCAGACTTAACCTGTAGTTTTGAAGGTTAGAGGCCATGATTGCTTCTGTTTCTTTTAAGGATTTTCCTGAGATATTAACACCATTAATTACGGTGCCGAAATAGAAATGGTTGATGAAATATATGGACATGCCCATATAAGCTATAATTACAGTGCAAAGAAATGTTATTACCGGAATAATTGCTTTTTTCTGCTTCGTGAGTCCCTCTTGCCCGTTTTCCGGTACTACCTTCTTCATGATTTCTTGTTCCGTAGCACTCACCCCCCGTTTTAATGAATTTGCAAGTCCAAACAAGGCCTTATTTTCGGCCTGCAAATCATATTATGGGAGTAAGTGCTAATATGTTCATATCTTAATTAAAGATTTAGATTAAAATTTTATTTATGACTTTCAAACTTTGCGATTAGAAATTTAATCTTCATTCCCATATCCGTAAACATTTTTTCATGCTCGGTCTGGATATTTCCTTCAAAATCACTGTTATGAAGGTCATAAGTTATATAATTAATATAAAAACCACTGTCTTTAAAATAATCGATGGATTCGGTAAAAAGCCCATCATCATCCGTTTTGAACCAGATTTCCGCTCCCGGAGATAAAAAAAACTTATATTTAACAAGCTGTTTGGGATGGGTAAGCCTTCTTTTTTTATGTCTTTCCTTGGGCCATGGATTACAAAAATTAATATAGATTCTTTCTATTCTGTCCTGTTCTCCTAAGATGTTTTCAATAAGCCCTATTTCATGTGCTACAAGCTTGATATTATCAATGGCTACGGATTTTTCCCCATATACCCTTTCAATATTTCTTTTGGCCAGCACAAGAACTTCATCCTTTATATCAATTGCAATATAATTAATGTTTTTGTTTTCAGCACCATGTATAGCTGCAAATATGCCTTTACCGCATCCCAACTCCAAATATATAGGCTGGTCATTACCAAACAGTTCTTTCCACTTATTTTTATATTCCGACGGATTCTGTATAAAAAAACTGCATGCTTCCAATTCCGGTCTTGCCCATGGTTTTTTTCTCAGTCTCAACTTCGTTCACTCCACCTTTTCCAATTGTCTTTTTCATTCCTATTTTATTTTTTACAGATATTATATTTTTAAAAGAAACAGGAAGACACCACATGATTATGCAATATCTTCCCGTATCAGCCTACAAAATGATATAAATTATATTTTTACCGGTTAAATATTTCTAATAATTGTATCATACGGCTCGATCTCAAATGTCAGTTTTCCAAAATCCGTATCAACGTTCGTTGTTTGTGGCTGGTCACTATTGTTGATTACAACCAGTATTTTGCTTTCAGGATAATAAGCACACTCCGTATATAGATTATCGGTTATATACTTTGTCTCATTCATTTCATTTCCGGCAAAACGAATAATATTAAAAAGCATTCTTGTATTTTCCAGACTAAATTCAAAAGAAGGCAAATAAATACCCTTTCCTTTGCCAAATGTATAAACTGACAATGCTATGGCGCCGTCTGACTCATGGAGTACGGCAGCTTCACCGTCGGTCAGATAAATATTTTTCTTCGGTTTGATGTATGCACCCTCAGGTATTAAGCCCGGAACAGGCTGAACATCATATTTCCATTTTCCGTGACTTACCCTTTCACCCGTATCTTCATCAATTCCTAAAACATGGGACATTCTGAAGAAGTTATCATAACCTTCTACTGCCGAAGGCTGATTGATTCCTATAAAGGTACCGCCGTTATATACCCATTCGGTCAGCAGCTCTACACATCGGTTATCTTTCCAGTGCTTGCCGCCGCTCCATGCGGAGCCTGCATATCCTGCATTAATCACCACATCAACCTCTTTTAGCTTTCCTTGAAGTATGTCCTCAAAGTCAATAAACCGAACCTCTACCGGCAGCCCGGATAATGCCTCATTTACATGAATCAAATCATGCATAAAGGTCTCATGAAAATGACCGGATAATGTCCAGGACCTTAAGCTGCCCCAGCTATGCAGCACCGCTACCTTGGTCTTAATCTGATACGGTTTGCCTTTATGATGGAGTTCTTTAATTTTTCTGAATTCATCGGCTATTTTTTCAATATAGTCTACAAAATCAGGGAACGGCTCCACAAGATGCAGGTATCCGCCTAATCCGATTCGGTCAATAGGCGCACGCAAAAGAGCACGTCTCACATTTATCCAATAGTTTTTCGCATCCCGCGTTGGATTCCCGCCTTCCATAAAAGTCGGCTGGCCATTTAAGCCAACAGGGAACAAATACGGATGCAATCTGATTTCATGCGTATCGACTTTGACTCCTGAGCAAAGTCTTACTTCAAAGCCTGAAAATACGCATTTAATCAGCCCGTCAAACCCAAATTCCTGGAAGCGGTTATTGTAAGGTTCTATACCAACCCAGCTGTCATCGTAAAATACATATGCCAGCTTACCATGCTTATGTACAACATTAATTAATTTTTTCCCAAATTCTATAACAAAATTATTGATAAACTCCATCCAATCTTTTTTGCGCTGTTCACATGGAATATGACTCACTCTGTATTTTCCACCGTTCACAAAGTCTTCGGCAGTCATAGAATAGCCATATTTCTCAGCAAACAAATCCAGAGCCCGTGTACTAACAGTAAAATCGTATGAACCCCAATCGGTAAAGAGGTGCCTGTTTCTTGGATTGCTGCCCCAAATCCATACAAAGTTATAGAATAAGGATGTAAATCTTACAACCGTTGTTTCCTTGTGAGTCAAGCACCATTTTTCCATCCAATCCAACAGATATTTTTGCGTCTCCTCATAGATTGGATCAATTTGCATTAGGTGTTCTTTCTGCCAATTATTTGTGGTATGGTTGTACATGGATATCTCTTCCCAAATACGATAAACCATAAAACTTACTGTATATTTATGCCAGGGGGTAATATCACTAATAACGACATTCCCTGATTCACGGTCATAATACCATTTCTCTCTCGGAATTTCTTCACCGGTGGTTCTGTCATAAACCTGCCAATACTTAAGCGACTCTTTTGAATCATTTACTTTAAACTGCTCCTCAAAAAAATCCTCCATAAGATGGATGGATAAATGGTCCTGAACCGCTACCTTGGGACTTGTAATCAAAAAACATTGCTGCAGCTTGTCCGGATTTTTCTTAGCCCACTCATTATGATCTCTTATAATGCAGATTGTAGAATAAATCCCATATCCTGCATTTAATATTTCGTCGGATAATTTTGTGCCATCGCTATCACGAATGACATCAGCCCCCCATCGTTCAGCCAATTCGAGGGTCAGTGCCTCGTAACCTGCCTCTCCCGGCAGCGTAAAGCTCCCCTTTACTTTTTTTGACATGTTAAATCCCTCCTGTTTCGTTATATCTACACGGAAATGCCAGTGCCAACCCCTGGCCCCAGCCATATTGTAACATAACAATGAAGTACGATTCTATTAATTTTAACAATTATTTCATGCAATTTCAACCTTTATTTTAGAACAATCTGTCATTCGGAGCTAAAACTATCTTTTTTGAATATTCTCTGACAATTGGCTTTAGAGAATAAAAATTCTCCCATACAAATGCTTTTATTAAATATGTCCCGCTTTTTTGTCCTGATAACGGGATACTGACACTGCTTTCAAGACTTCTGTCCAGGTTCACCCAAGCCATACCAATGAGCTTTTTGCCGTCGTCCGAATAAATGGCTGCAAAAGCTTTGCCATTTAACTTATATATATCTTCACCGTATGTGAAATCCAATATGAAGCGTGAATCTTCATAATGTATATTCTCTATTTCAATAAACGATGTATTGACATAACATGGATAACCATGCCAGGTCGGAGTATCAAAGCCTGCCGCACCTTTTCTGAAGTATATTTTCAAGCCTGGGGAATCAAAAACATCTTCTTTAAGAACCGGAGCATTTCCTTCAAAATATACCTCCTTCAGGTTAAAGCATGCTGCAAAAGCATACCTTTCGATAACCTGAACACTTTTGGGAATTGTAATACTTGTAAGATGAAAGCAATTTTCAAAGGCAAACCCTGAAATAGTGGTTATACCATCATCAATGATGATTTCTTTAACATCATAAATAATGTCATTTCTCCAGGGAATAAAGCTTTGATTTACAAACGCCATGGGTCCATTTCCCTTGATTATCAGTACATTGGTTCTATCATTATATTCCCACCATACATGATAATTCTGATAACTATATATGATATAATAAGTGCTGTTTACACCGTCTTTTTCTATTGTAATTTCAGACCAGTCGTCTTCATTTCCTTCATAAAATATATTGGCATAATAACCACAATATGAAAAAGCACACTCCGATATGTATTGAATGCTCTTAGGCAATATAATGCTTTGCATGGAATCACAATAATAAAACGCATATTTACCGATAAAGGTTAAATCGTTGGCATACGATAAATTCCTTATACTTTGGCATCCATAAAAAGCATAGTCATCAATAACTGTCAATATTTCAGGCATATTGATTTGCGTTAATTTTCTGCAGGAATAAAAAGCATATTTCCCTATTTCCTTAACCGTATCAGGAAGGTCTATATTTTCAAGTGATGAACACTTATAAAATGCATAGTCATCAATTTTGGTTACCGTATCCGGGATAGAAATGCTTTTAAGTGAAGTAAAGCCTGAAAAAGCTCTCTTGCATATGCTGGTTGCTCCCGGTTCAATGATAACATCGGTTATATCCGGGCTGGAGAACTCCCAAGGTCTCATATAAAGGCTACCATATGGCATTTCTCCCTTTCCTTTTATGGTCAGCTTACCATCGGAATATGTAAATGAAAATAATCTGTCTGCAGTATTCTCTTTGGTTAATTCTAAAATGTAAATGGTATCTTCCAACTTGTATTCCAAGAACCCATCCCGAAGCCGGATTCCCTTTAAATTCTGGTCAAAAGCCTTTATCAGTCCAAAACTGCTTCCGTCCAGAGAAATACAATAAATACCATTCATATATGAATATACAAGGCATCCGTTAAAATACACCATACCACTTGCTGATAATACATTATAGACAAATTCTGAAATACCGGTTTGGAAGTTATATTTATAAATCGAATTTGTTCTTACATAATACCAGTCACCATTAACATATACAAAAGGAGAATTTACGGCAAAATACCAAAAATAATCGTCATAAGTCGTATCCGAGGCTGTGTATTCACTGTACCAGCCATAGTGGTCACGTGCAATACCCTGGTCACTTAATAAAAAGTAATTATGACCGCTGGAACCGAAAGAATCCGGCACCGGATCATCCCATGTGGTATCCACATGATACCATTTGTTATCAATTTTTATCATGTTCCATGCATGGTCCATCTCCCAGCTTCCCACCATTATGCAATCTATTCCAAGCAAATCATTCATAATATAGGCATAGGTCGAAGCATATGCCTGGCAAACACCTGTTTTTTTTGTCAACAATCCATACATGGTATAGGATTCTTCAGGAATTGTGTCATTTACATAATTCTCATAATCATATTCGTAATGGGAAGTTATATAGTCATGTACCACAAGAGCTTTTTCAATATCACTCATTGAGTCCTTTACATGGGACAATATTCGCTGAAGCTCAAGGTTGTACTCACTGTTGCTGAATAATTGCATACTATCATCAGTATACCGGGGTGAGTATTCCGGATAAACAGTAATACAGCCTTCCTTTTGGGAAAGGTTCAGTGTTCCCTTCACAAAAAAAAGCTTTGGATTGTTATTAATAACTTGCTCATATAATTCCAGGACACTCTCTACATCCAGCCCATTAAGCTCTATCTCCTGACTAAAGCTGCAAAGCCGGCTTAATATGAAGTCATATTTTTCTCTTAAGCTTTCATCGACTTTTTTGATTTTGGGAATCTTTCCTTCATTAAAAAGTTCAACATGATAACTTTTAGTACCCAATGTGTTGTTTTCTTCCGCATATACAGCAGTTCCTACACTCATGAATAAAGCTACAACCAAAACTGCAAACAATACTGACATCTTTTTCATAATTCTTACTCTCCTGTTCATTAGCCGCATACGAACTACATTTGTAAAAACCAATTGTAATCGGTCTGCAACAATATTTAGATTTTTAAGTTTACGCAGAAATATTCGAAGTTATTTCGTCTTACCATGAATTAGTCCGAGCTATTTGGTTGATGTTTGCCGATATACTCATCAATCAACCTGTCAAACTCATTGCGTACGGCAATAATGGTACCATGAGACCCGGATGGATACTTCAGCCCGTCAATACTCGATACCGGCAGCACTTTTATAGACGTACCGGAAATAAATACCCCCTCCATGGTATCCAACTCATCTGTATCAACCAATTTTTCAATCACTTCCACACCTGCTTTTTTACAAGCCTCAAAAATAAATTTACGCGTAATTCCTTTTAAAACATATCCGTCAGGAGCAGTAAATGCAGTTTTTCCTCTGACAAAAAATACATTGGATCTGCTCCCTTCGGTAATTTTATTCTGACTGTTTACCAACAATACTTCAAAAACCTTTTCCTGTGCTATTTTTTTACTTACCGTTTCCTTATACAGGGTATTCAGCAGCTTTGCATTGGGATGCTCGCGTTCCCATTCGACCAGGCTTACAGGCACTCCTTTTTCTATTTCTTCTTTACTAGGATAATAATACTTGCTTAAATATGCAAGACAATTTTGCTGACCCTGCTCATCGGTATAAACCATTATTTTTACATTACAATTTTTTTGATTGCAAGCCTTAATCAGCTTTTGTATCTGTGTTTTAAGATTTTCCTCAGAAATCAGCAGCTTTAATCCAAGCAGGGTATAAGACTCCTTTAAACGAAAATAATGGTCCTCCAAAAAGAGCGGAACCCCTTCAATAATACGAATCACCTCATATACAACCTGCTTATCCGGAATACTAATATTATCCAATTGTTCTGCCTGTTCAACGGAATGATTTAAAACATACCAGAGTCCAATATTATCTGATTTCATCATATGCCCTCCTTCCGATGATCTTCAGCCTCTTGCCGGCAACATGTTTCTGAAAAAGAACCCACAGCTTATCCAACTCATGATTCTTTATACTATCCATGGGTATAATGAACGCATTAAACGGAGTCAGATACAAATAAATGCCATTCCTGGTACGGTATATCTTATACACCTGCTTCCATTTATAATCAACCTGTTCCTTCTGATTGTTTACGTGAATTCCTTCTTCATGAAAGGTGATGGAATAAAAAACTCTGGGATTGTCTAACTGGAAAATCTTTACCTGTTTATTTACAGTAGTATAAAATGCACCTAAAGACCAGATAGGTATAAAAATACTTATGGATAACAAAATCCAGCCCAATCCATTGTTCCCCAGATACCAATTAAATATGGCAAATGCTATCAACATAACAGGAAACAAAATTAAATTTCCGGAAGCCCTCCTGACATAAAATCTATGGAATTTACTGAAATCCATATAGGCTTTTTTATCGATTAAACATTCAACGGAAACAGGAGTGTTATAATTATTTGACATCGATATCTCCCTTCTTAAAAAAATGTAATTTCTTTTTTATTAGAATTATAACAAAGCAACAAATTGTTTAAAATAAAACTATATAAAATTATTAAAATTTTTTGTTAATACCATACAAAAAAAAACCAAATCTTCAATCAACATACTAATTGAATTATTAATATTAAATGGATATAATATAACATGTATTAATTATTCTATAAAATTAAAAGGAGGCACCATTATGAAGAAGAATTTAAGGAAAATCTGCGCAACGCTAGCAGCATTGGCTATGGTTTTTAGCTTAGCTGCTTGTGGTACAAACAAAACAAACGAAGGAAACAATTCCCAATCCGGTACAGCAACTCCTACTGAAGATAAGCCTGTAACCCTGGTGTATGCAGAAGTAAATCCGGCAGATTCTTTAATGGGTAAAACAGCAGATGTATTTAAGAAAACTGTAGAAGAGCTTTCCGGTGGTTCTATTACCGTTGATATCCAATACGGCGGAGTACTTGGAGCAGAAGGTGACGTTTTAGATACCATGATCGGCGGTTCAGATACCATCGATCTTGCACGTATTAGTGCATTTAGTTTAAATACTTATGGTACAAAATTATCTTCGTTGCTTTCCGTACCTTACATGGTTGAAAATCGCGAGCATTTCTGGAAAATAGCAGAGTCAGATTTTGGTCAAAAAATCTTGGATGAGCCGGTTGAATTAGGCCTTGGCGTTCGCGGATTATTCTTCGTAGAAGAAGGTTTCCGTCACCTCTTCTTCAGAACGGAAGTAAATTCAATCAACGATATTAAAGGTAAAAAAATCCGTGTTTCTACAGACCCTATTATGATGGGTATGATAAGCGGATTGGGTGGAAGCCCGACCTCCATCTCCTTTAATGAGCTTTATTCTTCCCTTTCTACCGGTGTGGTTGACGGTGCTGAACAGCCAATCGCAAACTATCAGAGTAACGCATTTTATGAAGTTGCTCCTTATATGATTCTTGATGGCCATACCATGGGTGCCGGCGAAGTTATTATAACCGATATCGCATGGAATAATCTGTCAGAGTCTCAAAGAAAAGCAGTTATAGAAGCTGGTAAAAAAGCAAGTGAATTTAACGCAGGACTTTCAGAAGAAAACGAAAACAAATGTATCGACGAGCTTAAAGCAAAAGGTGTAAAATTCGTGGAAGTACCCGATCTTCAGCCTTGGAGAGATGCATGTGCAAATATCATTGCAGAATCAACAAAAGGTATGGAAGAGTATGTAAAACAGATTCAGGATCTTGCAAAATAATGTACTTATCAATAATTGCTGCATGAAGAAACTACTATGAGCCGGTACCACGTACTGGCTCATGTTGTATTATATTAATACTGTTATAATTTAGGAGGTAAATCCATGAGTGGATTTTGGAGCAAGCTAAAAAAGCTCAAACCTGTTTACGATTTTGTTGATAACCTTGTTATGTTTTTATGCAAGGTACTTCTGGCTGTAGAAGTTATTATCACCACTATAGTTGTGGGCGGACGCCTTATATTCAAACAATCTCCGGGATGGGGAGAGGAAATTATATTGACTTGTATGATTTATATGGCAATGCTTGGCGGTGCCTTAGCACTACGTAAAAATGCACATATTCGCATGACGTCATTTGACCACCTGCTTCCACGCAAACTGGTTATTGTGCTTGACATATTAGCAGATATTGCTGTGTTTGCTTTTGCAATTGTCATGATTAAAGAGGGATTCCAATATTCATTGGGTATTGGTGCAAAAGGAAGCTACACAAGTCTTACTTGGCTGTCTAAGTTCTGGCTCTATTTCCCGGTGCCTTTGGCGGGTATTGCAATGGTATTCTTTGAGCTGGAAGCTGCATTCAATCATATTGAATTATTATTTGTAAATAAAATGGAAGAAGGTGAATTGCAATGAGCCCAAATGAAATGGCAATTCTGATTTTATTGGTATCTTTTGTGATTATGATTATTTTGAGATTTCCAATTGTTTATGCCGTCGGTATCTCATCTGTTCTATGCCTTGTATATATGGGCAAATCCCTTTCCGTTGTAGTCCAAATGATGGTAAAAGGTGTCAACTCCTTCAGCCTGATGGCAGTACCGTTTTTTATTCTTATGGGCGTCTTGATGGGTTCAGGAGGGATTTCCGATAAGCTGATAGGACTTGCAAACTCATTGGTAGGCTGGATGCGTGGCGGCCTGGGTATGGTTAACTGTGTGGATTCCTTTTTCTTTGGCGGTATTTCCGGTTCCGCCGCTGCCGACACAGCTTCATTGGGTTCCATTTTAATCCCTATTATGGTTGAACAAGGCTATGATGATGATTTTGCAGCCGCCCTTACCATTACTTCATCGGTTGAAGGAATCCTGGTTCCTCCAAGCCATAATATGATTATTTATGCAACGGCTGCCGGCGGTGTATCGGTTGGAAGCTTATTTTTGGCCGGATATATTCCTGGTGCCCTTCTTTGTATCTGCTTAATGATAGGAACTTATATTATTTCGGTTAAAAGAAATTACCCCAGAGGTGAAAAGTTCAATATTAAGAATGTCCTTATACAATGCCGTAAATCCATCTGGGCTCTTTTATCCATTTTGATTGTGGTTGTTGGGGTTGTTGCCGGTCTCTTTACAGCAACAGAATCAGCAGCTATTGCTGTTATTTACAGCTTGATCGTCAGCTTGTATATTTATAAGGGAATGGATTGGAAGGGTGTCTGGAGGTCTTTCGGTGAAGCCATGGATACTTTGTCCATCGTCTTAATTCTAATTGCAACTTCCAACTTATTTGGCTACTGTTTGACTTTATTAAATGTGCCTAAGCTTGCCGCAAGTGCCATTACAGGTATTACTTCTAATCCCATTCTTTTGGCATTATTGATTAACATCATTCTTTTGTTCCTTGGAATGATTATGGATATGGCTCCAATCATTTTGATATCGACACCGATTTTATTGCCTATTGCCCAATCAATTGGAATAGATCCGGTACAGTTCGGCATTATTTTGATGTTAAACTGTGGTATCGGTCTTTTGACACCGCCGGTCGGATCGGTTCTCTTTATTGGTTCAGCAGTATCCAAGGTAAAAATCGAACGTTTGGTAAAAGCCACCATACCATTCTATATTTGCATGCTTGCTACACTGCTTTTAATAACCTATATTCCACAAATCACTTTGTTCCTGCCACGTTTGTTAGGTCAAATGTAATAAATAGAAAAAGAACAAACGATTAAAATCGTTTGTTCTTTTATTTTGAATAAATTATTAACTTTATCTCCTTCTGTCTCGAATCATCATTAATCTTATCAATTGTGCTATTCCGCTTGCCATGGCTGCCACATAGGTCAATGCTGCTGCCCTGAGCACATTCTTTGCTCCCTGTACTTCTTCATCAACCAGATAACCATTGGTATCCAATAATTTTAAAGCCCGGCTGCTGGCATTGAATTCTACCGGCAGAGTAATAAGCTGAAAGGCAACTGCAGCACCAAAAAGCAAAATTCCTATATCCATTAAGACTCCAAGACTTGGAATCAATAACCCAATCATAATAAACCCCCAAGCGGCAGATGAACCAAATCTTGCAACAGGAAAAATGGCATTTCTTAAGGATAATGCGGCATAACCATTGGCATGCTGTATGGCATGACCTACCTCATGGGCTGCTACGCTGACAGCAGCAATTGAATTTCCTTGATATACTTCACTGGACAGCCTTAATACGCGTTTTATTGGATCATAATGGTCACTTAATTGTCCACTGGATATTTCAACAGGCACATTTTGCAGCCCATTCTGATCTAACAACATCCTGGCAACTTGTACTCCTGAATAGCCCTTTCTGGTTGGTATTCTTAAATATTTTGAGAAATTAGATTTTACTTTTCCTTGAGCATACAGGGTAAGTATAATGGCAGGTATCAAAATAATTATGGTAGGATCATATCCGTAATAACCATATGGATACATTTTTCTCACTCCTTTTTTTAATTAGTAAATACCTTTTATTCTTTTTCTTTTAAATCTATGTATTCATTTTTAAAAACCACCGTTTAAGAATTGTGCTAAAAAAGCATGCGGTATACCGAATCTTTCATTATCAATCAATATTTCCTGTGATTGATCATCAAAGTCACTGTTCTTTTTAAATTGGCTGACTTGTCTATGAATACTCTCCATTTTTTCATCCAATTGCGATACCGTATCTGCTGCCTTTTTTAGTTCTTCTCTCAACTTTTTATGAACCTCATTATCATATTTATAGTAAATCTTATGTTCTAAACTGGCCCAAAAGTCCATGGCAATGGTCCTGATTTGAACCTCAACATAAACATCTTCAACACCATCAGACATAAAAACAGGAATTTGTAATATTAAATGTAAACTCTTATATCCATTAGGTTTCGGATTCTTTATATAATCTTTGCATTCAATTATTGCAATATTCTTTTGATTTTGCAACATCTGACTTATTTTATAAATATCCGAAATAAAAGAGCAAACAATTCGTATACCTGCAATATCTCGCACATTTTCTTTAATTGAACCCAATGACAGTTCATATCCCTTTCTATGTACCTTTTTCACAATGCTTTCGGGTGTTTTAAGGCGGGATTTCACATACTCAATGGGATTATAATCATGGATATACTGAAACTCTTGTTTCAAAATATCAATCTTTGTATTTACCTCATCTAAAGCAAATTTATAAGGCATCATAAAACGAGTAAGCTCGGTTTTGATTTGCTTTAGAGATGTATACTGTTTATTCTCCATTTTTTATTTACTCCTTTATTTTATATAATTTTTCCTTTTAAATGCATAATTAATTCTAACTAATAAATATGAATTGAGTATGAACTATCTGTTAAATTGTTTTTAGTCTGCGCTTCACATGCATAAAATAAATGCTTTAAACTATAAATAGAAAAACCTCCCGTATATCAATCCATATGTTGATTTTGTGCCGCAAATTAATCGTTCTCATTTTATAAACGATTCATCTAATGTTTCGGTTACACTTTTTAATGATTACAGTTTTTGAATAATCATTTTTGTAAAAAGTCCTCCCTTTGAGGAACGAAAACATCAAGTATGACACTATCTTCCAATGCAACAACACCATGGGGTATATTGGGTTTCACATAGTATGTATCCCCTTTTTCGAGAATATATTTATCATCACCCATTGTAAACTCGAATTTTCCTTCCACAATATAACTAATTTGCTCATGGACGTGTGTATGTACATCTCCTACTGCCCCCTTTTTAAATGAAACCTCTACTGCCATCATATTTCCACCATGGGACATAACTCTTCTGACAACTCCTCCGCCCAAATCATTAGGCGTAATACTGTTATACTTTACAACCATCGTTCTTCTCTCCTTTTTTTCTGAATATTTAAGTCCATATGCCATCATTTCTGATACTATCCCGGAATATTAACATTAACGCCTGTTGTATTGCCGATATAATTTTTATTCCTGTAATATCTGCAAATACCTATCCAAGCGTTATTCATATATCCTGAAAATAATTTTCCCATTGCACTGGAACTGTGCTTTTCTTGATATTCATCAAAAGCTTTGTAATATGCAATACGGTCAGCAAATTATATATCAATAGGCGGAAAACCTGCCTTCATTAATTCAAAGTTAACAAGCAAACGCCCGGTTCTTTCGTTACTGTCATAAGTATAAATATTCTTCCACCCATATGCATTTTACCTCATTATCGGAATAATATCAATTTTGCGGAATAATATTTCTGCAAATATCGGAACAATGCTGTTATATAACAAATCTTTTTCAGCAAAATGTATTTTGATTTGTCAATCTTTTAAAGTAGTAGGTTTTTAAACTTGATTTTTACATCTATTGCACAGTTCGAAAACAGCTAGCTGTTTTTATTATCATGACTTGACTTATTTCATGCTAAGATGGTATTGGTTTGAATAATTCTTCAACCCTGACTTCTGCATATTGCACAATAATTATCCTGTCCCTATAAACTGTTAATAAGTTTTGCGCATTATAATAGGACTATGAGATATGCTCATAGTCCTTCATTTTGGTGGAGGCGAGGGGACATTGCTTCCATTGTTTCCAATGGCACTGACTATATCTTGAGCTTATTTGTATAAGCCCTCCGGCGTATTATGGAAGCCATAATATTTGAAAAACTTCCATCCTAGTACTCCATATCATGGACTTAGGAGCCTATAAGTCGATACAGGGCTGTTGGATTTCTCCGCATACCCCTCGGTATTGCCGTCGTCTTGACGTTACGGTTTCACCGATAAAGCCGGATTCTCACTTGCAGATTTCTCCGCAAGGCGACTCTTTTGAATCGAACCCCTGTCCGAAAATGCATCCACACAAGCTTCTCCGAGTGCAGTCAGTATTTTAACATTCCCTCCGCTGTACGCCTACTGACAGGCTTACAGCTTTAGTAGCTTCATTTGTCATGCATAGCGCAAAGCTTAGCTATGTCACGTTCACCGCTGGTCGACGCCCAATCCCCGGCCGCGGTGCTCCAGGGTTGAACGGCTGCCTTTAATTAGGCAGCGTAAGCTAAATTATCGTTAGCGTTTATTTTTAATTTCCAAGTTTTAAAGTGGCCCTGGTCCACTACTCGCTGCTCATGCTTCAACATCCCCGTCGAAACCAGTACGCCCCCATGTATGAATAAAGATTGTAACCATTTTAAAATATTCATAATTGTCAATATTGGTTCTTTGCTTTAAGTGCTCTGTCAATGTCACGTTTTGCATCTCTTTCTGCGATATCTGCTCTTCTGTCATAGCTCTTTTTACCCTTTGCCAGGGCAAGCTGAACCTTTACCAAAGAGCCTTTCAGATAGACTTGCAGTGGAATTAACGAATATCCTTTCTGTTGGGTTGCTCCAATTAGCTTATTAATTTCATAACGGTGCAGAAGCAGCCTTCTGGGCCTTAATGGGTCCTTATTAAAAATATTGCCTTTCTCATAAGGGCTTATATGCATGCCCTTTACTATTACTTCACCGTTTTCTACAGAAGCATAGCAATCCTTCAGATTGACTCTTCCCATTCTTACGGATTTGACCTCCGTACCTGTAAGTTCAATTCCTGCTTCATAAATTTCCTCGATAAAGTAATCATGTCTTGCTTTTTTATTTTGCGCCAAAACCTTTATTGTATCCTTACCCATTAATTGCACCTGCCCAACAAATCGGATAAAATTGCCCTATTTGCGTCAACAAATAGGGCAATATATTAAGCAATACATCAGATTTTAATTATATCATTTATAATATAATTGTCAAGTGTAATATTTAACCATCAACAGAATTATTTCCTGTTTTTTCGTTTTCTTTCCCGTTCTCCTTTGCTTTGCTCTTTTTTCCTGCCACAGACTTTTTGGTTTTTTTAGGCTTTGCGATAATATCCATATCCTGCTCGGCTTCCTCCAGGCTTAAGGGCTCATACAGCTCATCATCTTCGAAGGAATCATCCTCAACCAATACAAAGTCTATCTGCCTTGCTGCAATATCTGTCTTTATGACCTTAACTGTTACTTCGTCACCGATCTTATATATCTTTTTCTTATTCTCCCCAATGAGGCTGTAATGTTTATCATCATAGATGTAGTAATCATCCTCCATACTGCTTATTCTTACAAGCCCTTCAATAGTGTTGTCCAATTCTACAAACATGCCGAAGGATGTGACACTTGATATAACACCGCTGTATATTTCTCCAATCCTGTCCTGCATGTACTCTGCTTTTTTCAAGTCTTCCGTTTCACGTTCCGCTTCCTGTGCTACAATTTCCATTTCAGAAGACTGTTTTGCTGCCGCCTGAACAAATTGATTTAAATATTCTTCTCTTTTCTCACTGAGTACTCCTTTGCTGAGCTCTTTAATAATCCTATGTATCACCAAATCAGGATACCTTCTGATAGGTGATGTAAAATGGCAATAATATTTCGCCGCCAATCCGAAATGTCCCAGGTTTTCATGAGAATACTTTGCTTTCATTAATGAACGAAGCATAACCGTGCTTATAATCCGTTCTTCCTTTTTGCCTTTAATCTTATCCAAAAGCTGCTGCAAAGCTTTGGGATGAATTTTGGCAGAACCCTTCAAATGATATCCCAGATTATATATGAGAGTATTGAAATTTTCTATCTTTTCAGGGTCCGGTTCTTCATGTACCCTGTAGATAAAAGGAGCATTGGTCCAATAAATATGCTCTGCAATTGTTTCATTGCAAGCCAGCATAAACTCTTCAATAATCTTATTGGATATGGTAATTTCATATTTTTTTACATCAATGGGCTTGCCGTTTTCATCAAGTATAATTTTTGCTTCCGGAAAGTCAAAGTCAATACTTCCCCTCTCTGTCCTCTTTTGTCTGAGAATGAGGGCAAGCTCCTTCATTAATTTGAAATCCGGTATGAGATCCTTATACCGCTCTAATAGCTCCGGATCATTGTCTTCAAGAATAGCGGTAACATCTTTATAAGTCATGCGCTCTTTTGTTTTGATAACGCTTTCAAAAATCTCATATTCCACTACTTTTCCATGAGGATCGATTTCCATAAATACGGACAAGGTCAGCCTGTCTACCTGGGGATTCAAGCTACAAATTCCATTGGATAGCTGCCTGGGGAGCATAGGAATAACACGGTCTACCAAATAAACGCTGGTAGCTCTTTTAAAGGCCTCCTTATCCAAAGGACTGTTTTCCGTAACATAATGGCTGACATCAGCAATGTGTACTCCAAGCATATAATTACCATTATCAAGCTTTTCTACCGATACGGCATCATCCAAATCTTTTGCATCCTCACCGTCAATGGTAACAATATTCAAATGCCTCAGGTCCCTACGGCGCTTAATTTCTTCTTCAGGTACCACTTGTGGAATTTGTTCAGCCTGTTTTATGACATCTTCCGGGAAGTCTTCATTAAGCTTAAATTGTTTAATGACAGATACGATATCGGTTCCCGGGTCGTCTTTATGACCCAAAACTTCAATAATTCTCCCTTCCGGATTTCTTCGTGGTTCCGGCCATCTTGTGATTTCTACAACAACCTTTTCTCCTGTTTTTGCATGATTAAATTCATTCTTCGGAATAAAAATATCGTTGGATATTTTTTTATCATCAGGCACAACAAATCCAAAATTAATGCTGCTTTCAAAGGTACCGACCACTGTATGGTTTGCCCGGTTTAAAATACGAATGATTTCGCCTTCCGCACGCTTGCCTTCAATGATTGCACGCATGAACCTGGCAATTACTCTGTCCCCGTGCATGGCGCCGTTAACCCCCTCCACAGGAACAAAAACGTCTGCCATGGTTGTATCATCCGGAATGATGAAACCGAACCCTTTTTCATTTCCCTGGTACCTGCCTACAATAAGCCCCATCCGTTCGGGAACGCCGTATCTATTCTTTTTTGTTTTAATGATGCGGCCATCCGCTTCCAATTCTTCTATGATGGCCAGGAACTTGCCTGTATCTTCTTTGGGTACAGCCAAAACCATTATGAGTTCTTCCAATAAAAGCGGCTTATAAGCATCTTCCCTCATGAAGGCAAGTATCTTTTCTGATTGTGTCATATTCTCACGTCCTATCATACTACAAATCTACTATACTTTTTCCCTGTTATGCATTTTTTATTCATTTAAAAGAAAAAATCGTTCTTTTCTCAAGAACGACCTTTTTTCATGTACAATATTCATATTATTTCAAAAATAATGATAATACAAGTGATGTTACTATAAATATAATTGCAGCAACAGAAGTCCATTTGCTAAGTATTGCATCTAAAGTTCTTCCTTTGTTCTTACCAAAAAACGTTTCCGCACCGCCTGCTATTGATCCGGATAAACCGGCCTGTCTTCCTGATTGTAAAAGAACAATTGCTATTAAGGCAATTGCTACTACTATGTGTAATCCTGTAACGATATACTTCGCTATAGCCATTTCTACACCTCCTGAACGTTATACAAGCAATTATTATTTTACCACATCAAAAAAATATATACAATATATTTTTTCATTTTTAAATATAAGGATAAGGACGACCTCAAAGGCCGTCCTCCATATTTCAATTACAAAACAAGACTGACTTATTTATTCTTTAAGTTAAACCATGCATTCAAGCCAAGATATTGAGCTACATCGCCCAACTCTTCTTCAATTCTTAATAATTGATTATATTTTGCTACACGGTCTGTTCTTGAAGGAGCACCGGTTTTAATCTGTCCTGCATTTACAGCAACTGCAATATCAGCAATTGTTGTATCTTCAGTTTCTCCCGAACGATGGGATACTACTGCAGTATATCCGGCTCTGTTGGCCATCTGAATAGCATCCAATGTTTCAGTCAGGGAACCGATTTGATTCACTTTTATAAGTATTGAATTTGCTACACCAAGATTGATACCTTTTTCAAGTCTCTCGGTATTGGTAACAAATAAATCGTCTCCTACCAGCTGAACTCTGTCACCAATTTTTTCGGTGAGAAGCTTCCAGCCTTCCCAGTCATCTTCTGCTACACCGTCTTCAAGTGAAATAATAGGATATTTGTCAGTCAAATCAGCCCAGTATTGAACTAATTCTTCTTTTGTCTTAACCTGGCCTGACTTAGGCAAATGATACTTGCCATCCTCCTGATACCATTCAGAAGATGCCGCATCAATTGCAATTCTGAAATCAGTACCAGGCTTGAATCCTGCTCTTTCAATAGCCTTCATGATAACATCAAGTGCTTCTTCATCCTTGCTTAAGTTAGGAGCAAATCCGCCTTCATCTCCAACGGCAGTCGTATTTCCCATTTCAGCCAATACTTTTTTCAGATTATGGAATACTTCTGCACACATCTGAAGTGCTTGTTTGAAGCTTTTCGCTCCTACAGGCATAATCATGAATTCCTGTATATCAACATTATTATTTGCATGAGCACCGCCATTTAAAATGTTCATCATAGGAACCGGAAGAACCTTGGCATTTGTTCCCCCTATATATTGATAAAGGCTCATTCCAAGAGCTTCTGCCGCTGCTTTTGCGCATGCAAGTGAAACGCCAAGGATAGCATTGGCACCTAATCTGCCTTTGTTTGGTGTGCCATCCAGTGCTATCATCGTTTTATCAATAGCAGCCTGATCAAGTACATTCATACCAATAATAGCTTCCGCTATTTCACCGTTTACATTGTCAACAGCCTTAGTTACACCTTTGCCAAGATACCTGTTCTTATCATCGTCTCTTAATTCAATTGCTTCAAAAACACCTGTTGAAGCACCGGAAGGAACTGCAGCTCTGCCAACAAATCCTCCCTCAACAACAACCTCAACTTCTACTGTAGGATTTCCTCTGGAATCCAGAATTTCTCTTGCAAAAACATCTTGAATTTCAATATACTGTTTCACCTTATTTGTCTCCTTTCATTGTATATAAATTAATCAAATATAAACCGATTCATTGATGAATAATGAGACTTTCACCGGTCATTTCCGATGGCTTTTCCAATCCCATCAAATCAAGCATAGTTGGCGCTATATCCGCCAATCTTCCTTTTTTCAATTCGGCATCTTTTCCTATTAATATCAATGGAACAACATTCGTAGTATGCGCGGTATGTGCCCCACCTGTTTCATAGTCAATCATTTGGTCGGCGTTGCCGTGGTCAGCAGTAATGATTATTATGCCATCCTGAGCCTTTACAGCCTCTACGACTTTGCCTACACATTCATCCACTGCTTCTACAGCCTTAACTGCAGCATCAAAGGAACCTGTATGCCCAACCATATCACAATTTGCATAATTGAGAACTATCACGTCATATTCCCTGGAATGAATTCTCTTCAGAACTTCATCCGTGACTTCATAGGCACTCATTTCAGGTTTCATATCGTAGGTCGCTACCTTAGGTGAAGGAATCAGCACCCTGTCTTCACCCTCATAGGTACTTTCTACTCCACCGTTAAAGAAAAAAGTTACATGGGCATACTTTTCGGTTTCAGCAATTCTTAACTGCTTATATCCCTTTTTGCTGATATATTCTCCAAATGTATTCGTTAGTTCCTCAGGTTCAAAAGCTACAGAAACATTTGGCATTTCTTCATCATACTGCGTCATGCACACAAAATATACAGGGAAAAAGCCTTTTGCTCTTTCAAATCCGTTAAAATCCGGGTCTACCAGCGTCCGGGTAATCTGTCTTGCTCTGTCAGGTCTGAAATTATAAAAGATAACAGAATCATTTTCTTCGATTACCGAAACCGGCTTCCCGTTCTCGGTAATAACAGTCGGTATAACAAATTCATCTGTTACATCATTATTATAAGACCTTTCTACGGCAGTAACAGCAGATTCACAGTATTCACCCTTACCAAGCACCATTGCATCATATGCTTTCTGTACGCGTTCCCATCTTTTATCCCTGTCCATAGCATAATATCTTCCCATAACAGTTGCTACTTTTCCAACACCCAAATTCCTTACTTTCTCCACCAACTGCTGAACATAGCCTCTGCCGGATGTAGGCGGTACATCTCTTCCATCCAGGAAGCAATGTACATAAACCTCCTCCAGCCCTTCTCTTTTGGCCATTTCCAACAGCGCATACAAATGGGTGTTGTGGCTGTGTACTCCTCCATCTGAAAGGAGGCCCATCAAATGCAGCTTTGATCCATTTTTTTTGCAATTTTCGATGGCTTTTAACAAAACACGATTTTCAAAGAAATCTTCATCCTTGATCGATTTTGTGATACGAGTCAGCTCCTGATAAACAATTCTGCCTGCTCCAATATTGGTATGTCCTACCTCCGAATTTCCCATCTGGCCTTCAGGCAAACCTACATCCAAGCCACTGGCATGGATAATCGTGTTAGGATACTGACTAAAGAATTTATCCATATTAGGAGTTTTTGCAGCCTTTATAGCGTTTCCTTCTTCCAACTCGTTTAAGCCATATCCATCTAAAACAACTAGCATTACTAATTTGTCTTTCATAAATATCTCCTTAATAATTAACAATTTGACTGAATTCTTCTGCCTTAAGACTTGCTCCGCCTACCAAACCGCCGTCAATATTAGGCATATTCATTAATTCCTTGGCATTCGAAGCATTCACGCTTCCGCCATACTGTATTCTAGTATGTACAGAAACCTCTTCTCCATACATTTCTTTAATGGTATCTCTAATAACCGCATTCACTTCTTCTGCCTGAGCAGCGGTAGCCGTTCTTCCGGTACCAATGGCCCAAATTGGCTCGTAAGCAATGACAACTTCTTTTGCCTGCTCCGGTGTCAGGCCCTTCAAAGCAATCTTAACCTGCATTCTTACCAGATCGTTTGTAATTCCCTGCTCTCTTTGCTCAAGAGATTCCCCAACGCAAACGATAGGAGTCAAGTTATGTTTGAATGCAGCTAATACTTTTTTATTCACCGTTTCATCGGTTTCAGCAAAATACTGTCTTCTTTCGGAATGTCCTATAATAACATATTTTACACCAAGAGAAACAAGCATAACTGGTGAAACCTCGCCGGTATAGGCACCATTTTCTTCAAAGTGCATATTTTGAGCACCAAGTTGAATATTGGTTCCCTCTATCGCCTCTTTTACTGCAGGAATGCATACAAACGGAGGACATACAACAACCTCAGCATCTGAGTCCTTTACAAGAGACTTTAATTCATTAACCAAAGCTACCGCTTCCGCAGGTGTCTTGTTCATTTTCCAGTTCCCTGCAATTATTTTTTTCCTTGGATTTTTATCATCAAGAACATCAATACCGGGCAGTATCTTACCTTCCAAAAATTCAAGGGATGCACCGCCGCCGGTTGATATATGAGTCATTTTATCAGCATATCCTAACTGTTCAACAGCAGCTGCAGAATCTCCACCACCGATAATGGTCACTGCATCGGCGCTGGCTACAGCCTCTGCTATTGCCTTGGTACCTTCTGCAAACTTAGGGAACTCAAATACACCCATAGGTCCGTTCCATACGATTGTTTTTGCCTTTTTGATTACTTTTGAAAATTTTTCTACCGTAATGTGACCAATGTCCATACCCATCCAACCGTCAGGCATTGCATCCGAAGGAACGTACATGGATTCAGCATCCGGCTTGAACTCTTTTGCCACAATACTTCCAACAGGAAGCAGCAAATCAACGCCCTTTGCCTCTGCCTTTTCCATCAAGGCTCTTGCCAGGTCAAGCTTTTCATCCTCACAAATGGAATCTCCGATTCTATATCCTTTGGCTTTTAAGAATGTATATGCCATTCCGCCGCCGATAATGAGGGCATCGACCTTATCAATCAGGTTCTCAATTACTCCGATTTTGTCAGAAACCTTTGCACCACCCAGAATAGCTACAAAAGGCCTTTCCGGATTTGCCAATGCCTTACCCATAATCTCAATTTCTTTTTGGATGAGGAAACCTGCCACAGCAGGCAGATAATCAGCCACACCTGCAGTAGAAGCATGTGCTCTGTGTGCGGTTCCAAATGCATCGTTTACAAAAATATCGGCCAGACTTGCCAATGCTTTTGCAAATTCCGGATTGTTCTTTTCTTCTTCCTTATGGAATCTTACGTTTTCAAGTAATACTACGTCTCCATCCTTCATATTGGCAACAGCTGTTTTTGCACTTTCACCAATGACATCCTCTGCCATTACAACTTCCTTATTCAATAACTCACTAAGTCTTTTGGCAACAGGCTTCAAGCTGTATTTAGGATTAAATTCTCCCTTTGGTCTTCCAAGATGTGAACAAAGGATAACCTTTGCTCCGTGGTTTATTAAATACTGAATTGTCGGTAAAGCACCAACAATTCTGTTTTCATCCGTAATATTGCCGTTTTCATCTAAAGGTACATTAAAATCGCACCTTACCAATACTCTTTTCCCTTTTACCTGAATATCCTCAACCGTTTTTTTATTCATCATTTTTGTCACCGCCTTATAATATTTGTTGTGAACCGCAACCAAACAAAAGCCCGGTCCTATAATGCAAAAACATTACAAAACCGGACCCTTATTATTCAGAACCAATTATAAGCCTTTAGAAATAATATAACTTACAAGGTCAACAAGTCTGTTTGAATAACCCCATTCATTGTCATACCATGCAACAACCTTCAGCATATTATCTCCTATTACCATTGTGGATAATCCATCAATAATGGATGATCTTGGGTCCCCCTTATAATCGATGGATACCAATGGCTCTTCAGAATATCCAAGAATACCTTTCATTGGGCCTTCAGCAGCAGCCTTAAGAGCAGCATTAGCAGATTCTTTTGTTACAGGTTTAGCTGTTTCAATAACCATATCAACAATGGATACCGTCGGAGTAGGAACTCTTAATGAGAATCCATTGAATTTGCCTTTTAATTGAGGCAATACCAACGCAACTGCTTTTGCAGCACCTGTGGTTGTAGGAATCATGGAAAGCGCACCTGCTCTTGCTCTTCTTAAGTCAGAGTGAGGAAGGTCAAGTATTCTTTGATCATTTGTATAGGAATGGATTGTTGTCATTAAGCCCTTAACAATTCCGAATTCCGCATCAATAACCTTTGCAAAAGGTGCCAGACAGTTTGTTGTACATGATGCATTGGAAATAATGTTATGGTTTGCAGGATCATATTTTTCTTCATTAACACCCATAACAATCGTAATGTCTTCTTCTTTTGCAGGAGCAGAAATAACAACCTTTTTAGCACCGGCTTTAATGTGTTTTTCAGCTCCTTCTCTCTTTGTAAACAATCCGGTGGACTCAATAACGATTTCAACACCTAATTGTCCCCAAGGAAGATTTGCCGGATCTCTTTCAGCAAGAATTTTAATTTCTTTTCCGTTAACTACAATTGCATCCTCTTTTGCCTCAACAGTACCGTTAAACTTGCCGAAACAGGAGTCATATTTCAATAAGTGAGCCAGTGTTTTTGGATCCGTTAAGTCGTTAATTGCAACTACATCCATTTGATCAGCATATTTGTCCATTAATACTTTAAAAGCATTTCTCCCTATTCTTCCAAAGCCATTAATACCTATTTTTACTGCCATAGTTTATCATCCTCCTAATATATGTAATATTATTTATGGTAAGCTAGTATCGTATTCCATAATACGGATATAGCTTATTTTCATAAACATCTGGTATTTCATTAACAATTACTGCCTACTTGTTGCCGACTACATTTTACATTATTTTATTTAAGTTTTCAATAGCTAATGAAAAAATAATTAAATTTTTAACAATAGGCATATACCATATGGCCTTATGCTATTTTATTATGTCCCAATACCTTTATAAAGTATTCTACCTTTTTGTGAAAAGATTATTCCCGGATGAAAAATGCTCCTATTACTCCAGGCCCTGAATGTGCGCCTACCACACATCCCACTTCCGCAATCTCAAAGCCGGCAGGCTGAAACTGTTCCTGAATAGCCTGCTTCAGCTCTTCAAGCTTATCAGGTATTGCGCCGTGTGCCATAGCAAGCGTCTTGCCCTTAATGTCATACCCATTATTTTTGATGATTTCCACCATTTTCGGTATAACCCTTTTGCTTCCGCGAATTTTGTCAATAGGTTTAACAAGTCCTTCTTTAATGCCCAAAACCGGCTTTATATTAAGTATGCTTCCTATTACGGCAGAAGCCATATTAATTCGTCCGCCTTTTTGCAAATACTCTAATGTATCCACAATGAAATATGTGTCGGTATGTTCTAATAAATAATTTGCTCTTTCCATAATTTCGGCCTTGCTCTTGCCTGCCTTTGCCATCCTTGCCGCCTCAACCACCGCCAAGCCGTACCCATAGGAAAAGCTCATAGAATCAATTACCTCAATATCAACCCCACATTCTTCCATAACAATATTCCTGGCTATTAATGCCGATTGGTATGTGCCGCTAGCCTTTGACGATATTGTAAAACAAATGATTGTATCATTCTGTTTTGCTTCTTTTCGAAATACCTCTTCAAAAGCCGCAGGCGTAACCTGTGATGTTGTAGGCATAATGTTCGATTCCTTTAATTTCGCAAAAAAAGCCTCAGAAGATAAATCATACCAATCCCTGTACGCTTCATCTCCAAAATACACCATTAACGGAACCACGGTAATATTCAACTCCTCGGCAAAGTGCTTCGGTACATCGGCAGTACTGTCCGTTATTATTTTTATATTCCCCATTTATATCCTCCTGTCTATAAGCTATACATTTATCTTACTTTAAACACTGTGTTCATTTATCCAGGTTCATCTTTTGATGTCGCTATAAATCCACAGATTCCCCTTAGATTTTACAGGATTGTCATTACAACACCGTAGGGGTGAATGTCACTATCCGCCCGAATTTTGCAATTAGCTAATAAATATACTCCTTTCAGAACGGTCAATATGATTCCTGTAATAAACTATATTTTACATGGTATCACAATTCTAACAACTCGTAACCGTCTTTACTCCCAATGATACTTCGTTAAACTCCCCTGCTTTTTCAGCATTTTAAATTCGTTCTGCCTTAACGCTTCGTATACAACAATAGCAACAGAGTTTGACAGATTCAATGATCTTGCTTCATCCACCATGGGTATTCGAATACATCTTTCTTTGTTTTCTTTTAGCAGTTCCTCCGGAAGTCCGGCTGTTTCCTTTCCGAACACCAGAAAACAGTCTTCAGGATATGTTACTTCACTGTATACATTCACTGCCTTGGTAGTTGCATAGTAAAAATTACCATTGGGATTTTTATTAAAAAAATCATTAATGTTTTCATAATACGTAATATCCAAAAGGCTCCAATAATCCAATCCGGCTCGTTTTAAATATTTGTCTTCCACCGAAAAGCCCAACGGTTTTACAAGATGCAGACGCGCTCCTACCGCAGCACATGTTCTTGCAATATTCCCAGTATTCTGAGGTATTTCCGGTTCTACTAATACAACATTCAGCGACATAGATTTCCACTTCCTTTTTGCAGTAAAAAATAGCCTTCGGCGAATTCATGTTTCGCTTTGCCCAATTTTTTATTTTATATTTTATAAGGTAAATTTTTTATACTCTACGGCAATTATTGCGCAAATGCAATATCCAATTCCATTTTACCGCCTGTAGAAATATTCAGAGGAATACACCGTGTTTCCATCTTGTTTATGGTAGATACCTGCATATTTTCACCCGTTAGCAAAGTCGGAGGTGTAATATCAATCTTGATTCCTTTATTATATAGTAAGGTTGCTGCATTTCCAAGAATCATATTTGCTGCTTCAGTAACTGCGCTTTTTGACAGCTCATCCAGTTCATTGACCTGCATGCCAAGCATCATGGAAGAAGCTATATCGCAGGCAACATCAACACTCATACTGAAAATTACCTGCCCTTTTATATCTCCTGTTATTCCTATAATAACTGCTATCGTATTGCTTGCAAACGGAGATGTTTTCACATACTGCTCGCCTATGGTAATATCCATGTTTGCTGCGGATTTCATTACCGACCTGCATGCTTCAGCAAATAAAATTATACAGTCATTCTTCATTGATATCACGACCCCCTATTAGTATGTTATGTCAAAAAATGCACTTTTTTATCTGTAAATATTTCAATATAAATACAGAAAAATCCTTCTAAATACCATAATTCTATCTCAAAAATTTTTGCACCAGCCCTGACCTCTTTATCTCTACAGCTTTTTTAGGACACAACTCCTGACAGCAAAAACACTTAATGCATTTGTTCATATCGACATAAGGTCTGTTATTCACCATATGAATTGCTTTCGGGGGACAACACTGTTCACATTCTTTGCATCCGATACATAAATTATGTATAAAGACCGGTCTGGGACTTACCCAATTATTGACTCTTTTTTGCAGCCATGCAGGGAAACCGTCCAGAAAAGTAATAGACCTTCCTGCAGGCATTTTAAAATCATGAATTACGAAATCTTCAAAGGGATCACCAATAATATTTACCTTTGATAATTCATTCGGGCATAACCCTCTTTGAATGCTGTCTGAAATTGTATAAACCTGGGAAGGCTTTATGCCAATCATAGAGGATGCAACCAAATCAACACCATATGGATTGGTTCCTCCAATTACTGCTCCAATCTTTCTGGGAGTTCCGCCGGACGGCAGACTGTGTGCAAATTTCATTTTGAATCTTTGAAAAAAAGCCGTTTACCCCATCTGGCTTAACCCTAAACCAGTATTTTTTTTGATTTAATCGGGAAGCCTTTGCTTTATGTCAGC